>JAESGE010000049.1_pt1 | contig 140279 bp, 134 predicted proteins | sample 9269601 | NCBI WGS metagenome assembly JAESGE01 (sample SAMN14515569, study PRJNA621662) | algae metagenome | isolation source: Tolypothrix brevis GSE-NOS-MK-07-07A and co-occurring heterotrophs from wet... | place: USA: Grand Staircase Escalante National Monument, Utah | collected 2006-04-16
TGGCTTCCGACGACCACATGATCCCTCCGGCCGCACAAAGGCTGATGGCCAAGCGCGCCGGCGCCACCGTCACCGAAGTCCCCGGCAGCCATGCAATCTATGTGTCGAATCCGAAAGCTGTTGCCGACCTGATTGAGCAGGCCGCTGCCGCAGCCAACTGAGATGCATGAAAAGATAGCACCATGCTGGATCAATGATTGACCGGGGAGATCACTCATCTCTCCGGTCAATCCTCTGTGAAATTCAGTATGGGTGCAACAGTGTCCTTCGGCGCGTAAGGATCGCCCTTGATCCGAGCCGAAACAAGATCTGAACATGCCGTGCGAAATGGAAAAGCCACATCCGTCGGCGCCTGAGTTGCCGGCGGCCGAAGTCTTTGAACCCTTGGTGAAGTTGGCATACTCCAAGATGCAAGATGCCAGGAGCAGGGCAAATGAACTTAGAGACTGTTTGAGGACCCCCTTGAACGGCCTTTATCATCTGATTCAAGCTTGGGATGTGGACCTCAACGACGCGTGGCCGAATGGCCGAAATTACCAAGAAGACGAAAGGCTACCCGACGGATCTGACCGGTGAAGAATGGGCACGCATACAGCCGTTCCTACCCGACGCGCGTAGGAACGGTCGTCCAGTCGGGACGGATTTGCGCGAGGTTTTGAACGCGATCCGTTGTTTGGCGCGCACGGGCGGTGGTTGGCGGATGCTGCCCAAGGATTTCCCGCCATGGCAGACCGTATTGGTGGTTTCATCGCTTTGTCCGGCGTTTCATGTTCCAGACCATCCATGATTTAGCGCTGATGTTCGACGGCCAGCGCTCTGGACGCGAAGTGAGCCCGACGGGCGGGGTTATCGATAGCCAGTCGGTCAAGGCTCCAGCAGCAAAGACAAGAGGTTACGACGCCGGCAAGAGATCGTTGGACGCAAGCGCGACATCGCGGTCGAAACCGATGGCCGCTTGCTGATGGTCAATCTCACACCCGCCGATATCTCCGACAGCGCCGGGGCGCAGTTGATCCTCGACAGCGTGCGCAAGCGCTGGCCCTGGCTTAAGCATCTCTTCGCTGATGGCGCCTATGATCGCACAAAGCTCATGGACAAAGCCGCGTTCCTCAACTTCACCATCCAGACCATCCGACGCTCAGAGGCGGCCAGCAGCTTCAAAATCCTCCCCAGGCGGTGGGTCGTCGAGCGCACCTTCGGATGGATGACACGATGGCGGCGTCTCCTCCACGACTACGAGCGACGCATCGACCGCTCACAGGCAATGATCCACATCGCCATGGGAAGCCTGCTCCTCAGACGCGTCAACCATCAATAGACACAGAGACGGACATACAGTCTTACAATAGACATTCTCAAACGGACTCTTAAAGCAACCGCAACATTTTAAACGCTCGCGGAGGAACTGCATTTCACCCGTGCTGCCCAAGCTCCTCAACATCACCCAGTCGCCACTTTCGATTGCACTCCGCAATCTCGAGGAAGATGTCGGCGGGGCGCTCTTCGTCAGAAATCAGCGCAGCTTCCAACTGACCGAGCGTGGGAAAATCCTCTTGCGCTACGCCGGCAGCATCCTACATCGGGTGGAAGCGTGTGAGCAGGAACTGCGCACCGGTGTGGCCGGCGCGGCGGGCCGGCTTCGGTTCCGCTTCACCGCTGCCTCATCGTTGCTTTCCCAGTTCCCGGCTCTTGTTCGCGCGTCCGGCAGTGGTACCCGGATATCCACATAACGCTCAAGAATGGGTCGACGCTCGCCCAGATCGAATCCATTCGCGGCCATGAGCTTGACGTCGGCGTCATCGGGCGTCTCCAAAGATAAATTCTTGCGGACATTTCGTATCGCAAGCTCGCGACCGACAAGCTCGTTGTCGCCATATTCAAGGGGCATCCGCCCCTGGAGCGTGCCGAGATTCGCATCGCCCGACCTTGTCGACCAGAACTTCATCTATTTTCCGCGCAATATGCGGGTGGGTATCTATGACCAGTTCATCGAATTGTGCTGCAAGCGTGGCTTTCTGCCGAAAATCGTGCCTGAGGTCGAGGAAGCAACGACCATTCTTGGCCTCGTGGCGACGGGGCTTGGTGTTGCCAACGTTGCTTCCGGCCTCAGATACATCAGATCCCGAACATCGAATTTGTGCCGCTTGCGGACGACGATGCCGAGACGGACTTGATGCTGGCCCACCGCGCGGGGGAAGAGCACCCGGCCGTGGCGCATCTGAGCTATCTCGCCCAAACTGCCTTCAACACGCCGGACGATTGAAGCCCCGGAGAAGGGGCTTCGGGTATCACACCTGTGGGGAACGGGCGTAGCCCTATTGGTCGAGCCAGGTCGAAGACTGGTCGAGATAGAGGAAGTTGCTGGGGTTAAAGGTCCACCCCTTCAGGGCCGCGTTCATTGCGACCGTTCGTTCGAGCCAGATGACGGGAAGGGAATAGGACTTCTCGTAGAGACGCGTCTCGAACTCCCGCAAAAGAGCCTTCCGCTTGGCCGGGTCCGTTTCCAGCGCCTGGTCATGCCAGAGCTTATCCAGTTCCCGGTCGGTGAAGCGGCCGGCCGAACGGGCGGAAACGTCGTGTGAGACGTATTTCGTCATCTGCTCGGTCGGCTCCTCGCGCAGCGCCGAATAGATGTCGACGATCGCACTGAATGACCCCTCGGAAAGGGCGGATGCCCACGGCGGGGTTTCAACAACGAGGCTCTTGGCGTTCACGCCGATCTGGCGCCATTGATCGACGAGAAAAATGCCGAAATCGACGACGATAGGCGGACCATTGCGAACCGTCAGATCAAAAGACAGGTTTTCCTGACCGGCTTCCTTTAGGAGCCCGCGGGCTTGCGCGCGCGCGGCTTCGATATCGGTGCCGAAGCCCGGCATTTTCTTGAGTTCGTCTTCACTCGCTGCGAACTGGCCGCCGGGCAGGAAGATGCCGCCGGCGTAGCGCATCTCCGTCGTCTGGCCGAGACCCTTGGCACCGCCCCAGCGATCAATGGCGAGATTGAGCGCGCGGCGTACCCTTTCGTCATTGAACGGCGGCTTTTCGCTGTTGAAGGTGACGAGAAAGTGCGTCAGTGACGGACCGCTTTCGATCGCTATGGCATCGCCGAGGCTCTGCTTCAGACGATCGGCGCTAGCAGGGCTGACGCCGCGGAAATCCGTGTGGATTTGATCGGCCTGGATGGCGTTCGCCACAGCCGGGCCTTCCATCGTGTAGGATTCAAGCCCGTCCAGATACGGCTGACCCTTGCGGAAATAGCCGTCGAACTTGGCGGAGGTCCACACGGAACCGGCTGAGAAATCGGAAAAGACGAACGGCCCGGAACCCATGACCTTTTCCTTGGGATAGGTCGGGTCGGAGGCCAGAAGCGCTGACGAATAGACGCAGTTCCACGGCGAAGCGAAGGTGCCGAGCACCGATGTGTCCCATTCCTTCAGTTTGAAGCGAACGGTCTGAGCGTCGACCGCTTCGATTTTTTCAATCTGGCGAAAAGCTTCGAGTCGCTCTGAAACCACACCTTCCGGCGGAAATGTCAGCCGCTCATAGGTCGTTGCAACGTCTTTTGCCGTAAGATCGGTACCGTCGTGGAATTTGACGCCAGAGCGGATCTTGAACGTGTAGGTAAGGCTCGCCGGATCGGCCTGCCAGCTTTCAGCAAGGTCGCCTTCGATTTCGGGATATGCACCGGGCTTGAAGCGCATCAACGTCGAGTAATGCGGCGCCAGGCGCATCAGCGCTGCAAAATGGTTCGCGCTGTGGCAGTCGAAGTTGGCCGGGTCGTCGGATACGGCGTAACGAAGAATACCTCCCTCCTTCGGCGCCGTATCCTGTGCACGGGCCCCTCCGGCAGCGCCAGCGAAAAGCGTACCGGCCGCAAGGGCAATCATCAGGTTCTTTCGCAGTGTCATGTCATTCCTCCCTTAACAAGTTTGCAAATGGTTTATCTGTCGGCGCGCGCTTTCGGATCGAGCGCGTCGCGCAAGGCGTCGCCGAACATGGAAAAGGCAAAGACGACGACGGCGATCGCAACGCCTGGAAAGACGACGATCCAGGGTCCAGTCATCGCCGTGTTGAAGGCATTTCCGGCCAACATCAGGCCCCAGGATGGCGTGGGTTCGGTGACACCAAGGCCGAGATAGGACAGCGAAGCCTCGATCAGGATTGCCTGGCTAATGAAAGCAGTGAGTAGGACCAGATAGGGGCCGGTGATGTTTGGCGCCATGTGGTGGAAGATGATGCGCAGGTCGCTGAAACCCAGCGTCATCGCCGCGTCGATATAAGACTGGCTGCGGATCGTCAGCGCCTGTGACCGGGCGACACGTGCCATCTTAGGAATGATCGGCAGTGCGATAGCCAGAATGAGATTGAGATCGATGCCATGGACGAGGTTTCGCCCGAGCGAAGACACGAGAACCAGCGCGAGAACGGTGATCGGGATCGCCAGCAGGATTTCCAGGAAGCGCTCGATGATCATCTCGACCCAGCCGCCGATGTAGGCTGAAGCGATACCGACGAAGAGGCCGATTGTGCAGCCGACGAAGCTTGCCGACACCCCGATCAGGAAAGCTGTACGGCCGCCATAGAGGATGCGGCTGAAGAGATCCCGACCAAAACTGTCGGTGCCAAGCCAGTTGGAAAACGAGGGCGCCGCGACCGCGTTGCCATAGTTGGTCGTCAACGGGTCATAGGGCGCAATCAAGGGGGCAAGCAATGAGACTGTGAAGCCCGCGACAATCAGCACGAAGCCGAGTGCGCCGAGCGGCTGGCCAAGGACATAGCGGCGGAAGAAGCCCGAATGCTTTGGCGCTTCCGTCCAGAGACTATCGGAGACTGCAGTGGCGAAGGGGTTGCGCATGGTCTCAGCCCAACTCGATTCTCGGATCGATTGCCGCATAGGCGAGATCGACCAGAAGGTTGACGATGATGAAGATGACAGTCAGCACGATGACGATGCCCTGGATTACGATGAAATCGCTGCGGGATACGGCTTCGATGAACAGGCGGCCGATACCGTTCAGGCTGAAGACCTGCTCGATGACGACGAGACTGCCGATCAGCAATGCAAACTCCAGGCCGATCATGGTGATGGTCGGCAGCAGCGAATTTGGTACCACATGCCGCCAGACGATTTTTGCCACACGCAGGCCCTTGGCACGGGCGGTACGGACATAATCCTCGTGCAAGGCGTCGATCACCGACGAGCGCATCATCCGGATCAGGATCGCCGAATAGCGATAGCCGACGGCAATCGCCGGCAGGATGAGTTGCTGTAGAAGCCGCATCGGGTCTTTCATGATTGATGGTGAGCCGAGCGGTGGTAGCCAGTTGAACGACCAGAGCATGCCAAGCGCGATGATCATCCCGAACCAGAAAGAGGGCAGGGCGATGCCGCCGATGGCAAAGATGCGGATGGCGTAGTCGATCGTGCTGCCCTGGTAGAGCCCGGCGATGGTGCCGAGCGGCACGGCGACCGCGATCGCAACGATCATGCTGAGTACAGCGACTTGAAGAGTAATCGGCAGCCGCAGCATCACCTCCTCGATCACCGGTTTGCCTGTCCAGTGCGAATGGCCGAGATCAAGCGTGACGAGGCCTGTCAGGAAATCGCCGTACTGGACCAGAAGCGGACGATCCAGCCCAAGGCGGGCACGTTCGGCCGCGACCAGTTCGACGGAAGGACTGCCGCCTTCGGCGCGCAGCATGGTTTCGACGGTATCGCCGGGCAGCACGTTCAGCATGAAGAAGATAAGCGTTGCCACACCGAGGAGCGTTGGAATTGCCAGCAGCAGGCGGTTGCGGAGATAGCGGATCATAGACACTCTGCCTTTATGCAGGCGACGCGGTGCGTCTGAGAGAGGGCAATTGCCGGCGGAATAGCGCTACGGCAGGCGTCGCTGGCGATCGGACAGCGGGTGTGGAAGACGCAACCGGCCGGCGGGTTGAGCGGCGAAGGCAGATCACCCTTGACGACGGCATGCGCCTGAATTCTCCTGTTTTCGTCGCCAAGCGAGGGAACGGCCGCAAGCAGCGCCCGCGTGTATGGATGCCGGGGGCGCTCGAAAAGTTCGGCACGCGTGCCGATCTCCATGACGCGGCCGAGATACATCACGGCCACGACGTCGGAGATGTGCCGCACGACGGCAAGATCATGGGCGATGAACAGATAGCTCAAGCCCAACTTCTTCTGCAGGTCGGCAAACAGGTTCATGATCTGCGCCTGGATCGAGACGTCGAGCGCGGAGACAGGTTCGTCGCAGATGATGAGCTCGGGTTTCATGCCGAGCGCACGGGCGATGCCGACACGCTGGCGCTGGCCGCCCGACATCTGGTGCGGATAGCGTTCAGTGATGTCGCGCGGCAGGCCGACAAGATCGAGAAGTTCCTCGACACGGACGCGGGCGGCGCGTTTGTCGGTGCAGAGACCATGAACCAGAAGCGGTTCGGCAAGCGTTTGCCCGATGCGATGGCGTGGGTTGAGCGACGTGAACGGGTCCTGATAGACGACCTGGATCTTCTGCCGGAGTTTCAGAAGCTCGCTCTTGCTTGCGGACAGAATATTGCTGCCGCGGAACGTGGCGGTGCCCGCCGAGGCCGCCTGCAGGTGCAACAGCGTGCGCGCGACCGTCGTCTTGCCGCAGCCGGATTCGCCCACCAGCCCCAGCGTGCCGCCTTCGGGTACATCGAGGTCGATGCCCTGGATTGCCCGGACGGTGCCGCCGCGTTTCAGGTGAAAATCCTTGGCGAGGCCGCGAACCTGAAGCACCGGTGCACGAACGAGACGGTCATCAGCGGCAACGGACGCTACGCTTGCCTGAGTTGCGGCCAGCCATGCCGTTGCCGGATGAAAGCAGGCGTAACGCTGTCCGCCATCGGTTGCTGAAAGCGCCGGCTGGGATTGGCAGGCCTCGCTGGCGGCCGGGCATCTTGGATGGAAGGCACAGCCTTGCGGAAAGTTTCTGGGGCTCGGAGGCTGGCCGGGGATCGATTGCAGCCGTGCCCGGCGTGGAACATCGAGACGCGGCACGGCGGCGAGCAGGCCTTCGGTATAACGATGGTGCGGTGTTTCCAGCACCTGTCGCGTCGTGCCGGATTCGACGATCTTGCCGGCATACATGACGCTGACGCGATTGGCATAGCGGGCGACGAGCGCCAGATTATGCGTGATCAGCACGAGGCCGACATTCATTTCGCGCACGAGGCCCTGCAAAAGATCGAGAATCTGCGCCTGGATCGTCACGTCAAGCGCTGTTGTTGGCTCGTCGGCGATGATGACCTTGGGATTACAGGCAAGCGCGATCGCGATCATCACGCGTTGGCGCATGCCGCCGGAAAGCTCGTGCGGGTACTGTGTCAGGCGTCGTTCTGGATCGGTGATGCCAACCTTCGTCAGGAGGTCGATGGCGCGTGTTTTTGCCTGGGCTGCCGTCAGCCGCAGATGCTCGAACATCGGTTCGGCGATCTGGCGCCCGATGGTGAGCAACGGGTTGAGCGAGGTCATCGGCTCCTGGAAGATCATCGCGATGTCGCGGCCGCGCAGCCGTCGCATATCCTCCTCGGGCAGCGCGAAATAGTCTTTTCCCAAAAGGCGCGCCTCGCCGGTGAAACGTGTGGTATTCGGGTCGGAGAGGAGCCGCATCACCGCTAGCGACGAAACCGACTTGCCGCAACCGGATTCGCCGACCAGAGCGAGGATTTCGCCAGCACTCACATCGAAGCTGACATCGCGGACGATGTGGACGAGGCTGTCGTTTGCCCGGAACTGCACATTGAGATTTCGCACGGACAGGAGCGGTGCGGGCGCGTCTTTGCTCGCCCTTGTCTTTGCCGGCACCTGTTCCATGACCTCTCCCATGTCCATCATTCCCGACCGCTCATAATACATACGGGTGCACTCCCATGACCGTAAGGGTCTGCGGCCAACGCAAGACGATGGCGACAGGACTTTTCAATCACGCACTCTTCCGGATCACTCCCGATTTTCCGGCGATGCGGTCGTTACTTCAACCGAAGTCGAACAGATCCAGCGGGTTATCGACGAGAATCCGCTTCCGGGCTGCAGGGTTCGGCGCCCAATCGCCAAGAAGGTTGAGAAGTTCGCCGGTATCTCGGCCCGATTTTGGAATATGCGGCCAGTCCGAGCCCCAGATGGCGCGCCGCGGGTTTGTCTCCACAATCGCTTTTGCCACATGGGCGACGGCCTCATAACCCTTGTTCTTGGCAACCCGATAGGGCCCGCTGAGCTTGAGATAGCAGTTGCTCTCGTTCATCAACGACAAGAGTCTCGTAAAATCCTTTTCGGTCAGTCCGTCCTCTTCCATCATGTAGCCCATGTGGTCGATGACATAGGGCACCTCGACGCTGGCGAGGAAATCGACGAGATCGCGCACGACATAGCCCGGCGCGTAGAACTGCAGGTGCCAGCCGAGGCGTGCCACCTTCCTAGCCATCAGGTTGATGTAGGCCTTGATCTCTTCGAGAGGCAGCGCAGCACGTTTGAAGAGGTCGAGCCGGATGCCGCGGGCGCCCGCCACGTGAAAGGCTTCCAACTCGCCCTGCGTCACGTCATCCTCGACCATGATGACGCCGCGAGCGGCAGGCCCCGCCTGCTTCAGTGCATCGACAAGGCAACTGTTGTCGGTGCCATAGAAGCTCGGTTGCACGATCACAAAGCGGTCGAGATGCAGTACCTTCATCAGGCCCTGGAAATGATCGAGCTTGCCATCGGGCAACGTGTAGTGAGGGTTCGGGACGCGGGGATAGCGTGTTTCAGGTCCGAAGACATGCATATGGGCATCGCACGCGCCAGCCGGCACCTCAAAGGAGGGCAGGGTGAGGCCTTCGAGCGGCAACATCGGTTCGGAGGGCAGGGGTGCATTCATGGGACAAATCTCTTGAATTACGTGGTGGATTTCTCGGAAGTGGCGTTGCGCCACCGTGAAATGCGCTGGTCGAGGACGTCGACGAACATATCTGTGTCGATCGCGGCAAAGACGTAAGGGGCAGCGCCCAGGCCGACGAGTTCGGCATAATGCTCCGGTCCGGCAAGGCCGCCGATAACCACCGGCTTGCCATGACGCTGTCCGGCCACAATCACCTTGCGGCAGAGCGCGGTGATCTTTTCCGAGCGGACGTCGCCGAGAACACCGAGATGCGAGGACAAGTCGTTGAGACCAAGGCCGATGATATCGACGCCATCGACAGCGGCAATTTCCTCGACATTGTCGATGGCTTCCTGTGTTTCCAGGAGGATTTGCAGGACAACGGCGCGATTGGCCGCCTCGACGCGTTCGCGGCCAGGCATGCGGCGGAAGCCAAAGGTGGAGATCAACGCGTTTTGCGAACGCCCGCCCTCCGGCGGATACCGGCAATAGCTGGCAGCCTTGCGGGCATCGTCGGCCGTCTCGATCTGCGGGACGATCACGCCGGTGATGCCGCCATCCAGAATTCGGCCGATGATGCCGAAGTCTCCTTCGGGAACGCGGGCCCATGGCTCCACGCCGAGATCGCATGCGGTTGCTGCCATCTGGGCAACGGTGTCGAGCGGGATGGTTGAATGCTCAAGGTCGATCCATATAGTGTCATATCCGCTGGTTGCGGCCATCCGGATGAAGTCCAGCGAGCGGGCGGTGCGAATGCCGAGCGCATAGCAAGGCTGGCGATCCCGCAGACGGGCAAGGATCGAGGACCCGGTCGCGGATCGCAAGTGTGTCGGCATGAACTTCCTCCCGATCGAAAAGGCAGGTGGCCTTTCCTTTCATCAAGGACGTTAGATCAGCGGCGTGATGAGCTCCAATTCAGATTTCGGGCTTATTGATTTAGAAAATAGATCAGTCAATAGGTCTTTGAGAGTCGAGCCAGATCTCGTGATAGTTTTTTCGAAACAAAGGTGCGGAAATTTAAATTGGCGCCAAACGTGGCAGTGAGGCATTCATCTCTGGAGTCGGCCTGAATCGAGGATGTGGGAGGATTATGATGTCAAATCCGGCGAAAGAGGGCAAAGAGCGCCATCCGCCAGAATTGGGGACGGGTGGAAAAAGCCTGCTGCGGAGGATCGGTAGCCTGCCGACGTCCGGCGCACGCGCGGCGGAAGTCTTTGCACTTTCCGGCGAAACATACCTGGCGGTGCCGCAGCTTGCCTATGACTTGCCCGATACGCCGTCCTCTATGAACGGTGGCGACAGCGACACGGACTTGCTGGTTTTTCGCTGGAACGGCACGAGCTTTGTGCCGCATGCGCAACTGCAGGTGCCGGGCGGAGAAGATGCTGAATTCTTTATGATCGACGACACGCCATTTCTCGCCACGGCAAGCGGCAGGAAAGGCAAAGGCCCTTACGAGCCGAACGTGGATTCGGTAATCTTCCGCTTCGAAGGTTCGACCTGGGTGCCGTTCCAGAGCGTGCCCGGGTTCCTCGCCAAGCAGTGGAAATACTTCTCCTTCGCCGGGCGCCATTTCCTGGGATTGGCCCTTGGCGTTACCGTTGAAGGGCTTGATGCCCGCAATCCGCGCCAGTCGATGATCCTGGAATGGGACGGCGAGCGCTTCCAGCCATTCCAGACACTTGATGGTCCCTGGGGCTATAACTGGACTAGAATCGAAGCCGGAAATCGCGAATTCCTAGCCTATGCCGATCATACCGGAAAATCGCAGATTTTCGAATGGAAGGATGATGCCTTCCAGCCATTCCAGCATTTCGAGGGCAAGACGGGACGGGCCTTCGAGGTGCTGCGGCCCGACGGACGTCTCCAGATCGCCTTTGCTGCCATCGCAGATGACACCGAGATTTACGAGTGGAACGGCGAAAAGTTTACGCTCACGCAAGCTCTGAGCGGTCCCGGCGGGCGCGAATTTGCCTCGATCGAAATCGGAGGAGCTCATTATCTGGTTCAGGTCAATTTCATCGAGGGCACACCAAAAGCGCCGAAAACGGACCTACTATCCCATATCTACAAATGGTCGGGATCGGCATGGGAGAGGGTCGAAAGCTTCGCGACATTCGGTGCGACGGATGCCCGTTTCTTCCGAGTGGGAGAGGCTGTGTATTTGGTCGTGACCAATAGCCTGACACCGGAGGTGCGGTTCCGCAAGGATAGCGCCATCTACGAATTCCTCGGCTGATCACTACTTGAAATCAGGACGTCCGATATGACCTACAAACCGCATTCCGATTTTGTCGCGCTCTATGATCTCTATACCGGCCCGCGCAGCCTCGCTGCCGAGCTGGCGATCCGCAAGGGCGAGGCGACGGCAGATGACCCACTGTTGATTTCGACCGGTTCCGATCTTGTGCTCTTTCCCGGCGGCGGCCGGCCGCCGGTGGTCGAGAGCTTTCGTCATAGCACCCGTGGTTTCAAGGAATTGACCGCCGTTTCTCATCTCGGCACCGCCATGGCCTGGTTGGTGGAGATGCAGGAGACGGGCCTTGAAGACTGGCGCGGCTGGGCCGAGCGCTTCATTGCCCAGTCGCGGCAGGTGCGTGACATCAACAGGCTCGATTACTGGACGAACGAGGTAGGAGTAGTTGCTTGGAAGGGGTTGGAACAGAAGATTGTCGACGTGGTGGATTATGCTTGTCGCGTCACCGAGGATTATCTCGACGCAGGCTTAGCCGATCCAACCCGCCTGACGTTTTCGCGACTGCGCGACGATATCCTTGAACCTGCGGAGAACCGCGCAGTGCCCATCCCGTTCAACGACGTGATGGTAGCGACTTTTGCGCTGACTTTCCTGGACATCGCTCACCGGATATTGACCTGGCTGAAAGATCTCGACGTCGACTGGGAGCGGCTCATGGCGATGATCTGCGGTAGTTCGGGCCGGCCGACGGCGGGGCTGACCTGGGCGACGAATAGCACCTGTCACATGCTCTGGCGCGCGTCAGGCAAGACCTTTCAGCCGGAGCGGCTGCTGATTTCTCCACATGCACCGGGGCTTAATCTCGATATGCTGAAGGATGGCGCTGACCTAACGGAACTGGAGCTTGGTTATCGTGGGCTCTGGTGCAAGACGCGGGTAACGGCCGAACTCGGTGCGAAAATGTTCGAGGGCTTTCCAGCCTTCGTGCCGGATATCTCCGCCGCGCCAATTATTACCAACGAGACCACAACGCTTAGTGAAATGCCGCGACTCAACTACCCCGACGACCGGGTCACGGCCGTCACCCGGCTACGGCTGGTGATGGAGGACCCGCGCCAGCTTTTGTCGAACTCGGTTTCCGAATTCGTTATCGACGAGCTTTGCGATAAGGGCCTCGACTATTCGGCGGTTGTCATTCCAGGCTTTACTAATGTAGACTACCTTGATGCGGGGCGCTCCTGAGATCGCTGGCTGAAAACCCTGGAGACCAATGTTTTTACGCCCGTTGACTTTCCGGATGTCTCGGCCCTTTACGGGGCCAATTTTGAAATTGATGTCATCTCGGCTTTGGAGACCAACGTGGCCATCCGAAAAGCAATCGGATGCAATGTCGCAAATGGGGTGCGGCAACTTCATGAAAACCAATTCTTGGTGTGGTTCGATTGCGCGGGCCGTACAATCTTGCAGAAAAGTTGCGGCAAGTTGGCCATATTCCGGGACTATCTACGGTACGAGCGCGGATGTGATAAGTGCGCCTGAGCAAAGCCTTCATTGCGATCCAACTAGAAATGCCTCCCAACCCCTACACGTAGAACGGCTCGTAGCGCTGCATCCTCGGCTCCCTCGCGCTTTTTGCACTACCTTACATCGGTCTTGGCAGCCAATCGCGCAAATTGTGATACGCAAGTGCCATCGGAGTGAGTTGATGAGAACGCGGATTTAGCTGTTAAAGCTTCCGGCAAAGACGCTTGAATTGTCGGCGCGACGCCCGGCAGATCAGTGTCGGACGTCGATTTTCAGCAGCGCGATTTCGCGAACGACTTTATTACAATATCTGCAAATACTGGTTCAGTTGTTCCAATGCTTTGAATGTCTCTCGGGCGCATTCTTGCGATCAGCAAGATATCGTTTTCTTGCTCGTCAATTGAGACACCTGAAGGTGTTGCAGCGAGGCTTAGTGCTGTCAAAAGTATAGCAACTAAGCCGGCATCGACGATCCACCGCCAGCGGGTGTGGGCAGCAGCGCCAATACAGCGGGTAACATAATAGGGGTCACGGTCGTTATTCATTGTTTTATCCTTCTGTTGGCGCGTTACTAACAGGCCGGTCATGATCTGATCGAGCTCAAGCAGATCGACGCCAATGGCGTTCAAGTTGCTGGCTTAGGTCGATCTAGAAAAGAGGTTGACGCCGCTTCATTGCAGGCGCCTGGCAGGTCATCAACGAGTATTTCGATTCACTCCATTCGCTGCTTCTCCAACCAATGGCCTATCGAACCCGTCGCGCCCGCTGACCAATCGATTCTCAACCTTGATCACGGTAAGTTGCGGGCGACGGATATAGCTTCGTTTCGTTTTTGAAGAGCGATGAGAATTCCATATTCAATATCACTACTAAAAGGCAAAAGAGCGGAAGCTGAGCTTATCTTTGGCCTAAAGTTCCACAGCGGCCCGGTTCCTGATAATAAAGAGAACGTGACAACTGCGTCGCGCACTATGTTTGCTCTTGTCGACTTTCAGCGAGGGACGGCACTATGCTATGATAGCGCAGTAGCGGCAGTAAATACTCGCCGAAGATTTCAGCGATCCGAAGAAGCTCGACGACGTCTGCTTCCGCAGTTTCCGAAATTGCTCCGTCCTTCAACACTCTATGCCCTTGCGGTTTAAGGATATTCCAGGCGAAGTTTGCCCACGCGTCGGGAGAATCGTGCCCCTCAAAGATTGCAGACACAAACAATTGCTCGTATCTACTGGCGGCTATCGCGCTACCGGAAACCGGCGACGCCAGAAAATGCATGTCGTCATTGTCCTCGGCATGGATACATACCGCTTTGTTGAATGCCGTGCATGCCTCCGCCCTGATACCTTCGTCCTCAACGGAGAGACAGGGGCATATGTGTCCCGCTCCGACCAGCAGCATCAAAGCTTGAGTCAGGCGCTCCCAACCTATGGTCCCGACTTCAGGCTCCCCCAGCAATTGTCGGACAGAAAGTGGGCTCTTGCTGAGGGCATTCAGGATTGGATCGCGAATTTCCGGGTGAAGCTCAAGCCCCTTGCGGCGACCGGTAATCTTGGACGAGATCAATTGCTTATGTTTGGTGAGCGCAAACCGCGTCGTGAGCCAAACCGCAGCGCCACTTTTAAAGGTATGCTGCCGGCTGCCTTTCACAAAAATGTCGGTCCTAAATTGCTCGTCCGTCATGAAGTCTCGCAAGCTTTCTCGCCGAACAAGGTTTTCTTCCTGCGCCAGAAAATTGGCTTGCTCAGGCGTGAGGGAGATCTCGTCGTAGTGATCGAGCAGGTTGGAAGAGCCGACGAAAGTCAGCTTTGCGCTTGCGAGCGCCGTGACGATGTCTTCGAAATAGAAAGGTGTCCACTCTTTGTTGAAATACTCATGCGCGAGATAGTTGCGGGACATCGGAATCATTTTATCGAGGCGTTCTGAAATCTTGGAATTTTGCTTAAAGTACAAGGCATCCAATTTCGCCATCTGCCGGATGAAAACGAGCGCTTCGTCGATTCTATGGGAAACATGACTGCCTTGCGTCGAAGCGTGATCCACCAGAAGGCGCCGAAGCGGCATGAACCCTGCCCAGCCGGGCAGGGCGTTGTAGCTAACATAGACCAAGCCGCCGGGCGCCAGTTTGCGTTTAATGAAGGCGATGATCTCGTCACGTACTTCCGCGGTAACCCAGCTATAGACCCCATGGAGAGCGATGGTGTCGAATGACTCCGGAAGGTGTGGCCGATCAAGAAATTCTGCGAATGTATCGTCATAAAAATTGACGTTCGTCAGGCCAGCCTGTTTGGCTAGTCGCCGCGCCCCTGCGGTGTGTGCAGGATTAAAGTCATTTGCATAGAACTGAATGTGCGGGTTAGCCGCAGCTAGGAGGTTCGTAGTAAACCCCTGACCACAACCGAGCTCGCAGTACGTCATGCTGCGGTGCGGAGCATTTGCCCATTGCCCTCGGCTCAGGGCGACGAAGCTCATGAAACTAGGCGCAAGTTCACGATAGTATCCATGTGTGTAGTCCAATCCCACAACGTAACCAGATGTCCACGTATTCAAGCGTGACCTCAAAAACAAAGAATTAATTGAAAGCGGTACTCGACGCGCTCGGACCGCTTCACAACCGATGAGGGATACATCAACGGTATTGAAGGCTTCGATATTTTTCGCGTGGCGAGAAACCGCGACTGCGCAACCCTGTCGGGCTCGTCAAGTGTCGGTTGCTGCATAGGCAGCAACCGACCACTGACCGGATTAGAACTGCCGGCCAAGCTTTGCGTCAACCGATTGGGCGTTCGCTCCACGGATGACAAAGTAGAACATGATCAGCGCCCAAAGGATGGACTTCTCCGCGCCCCCGAGGCCTTCACCCTTTACGATGCCGTGGAAATAGACGGTGACGGCGAGCACGAACATGGCCGCAAAGGCGGCCGGTCGCGTAAACAGCCCGATCGCGATGAGAAAGCCGCCGAAGAATTCGGTGGCGGCGAGCAACGGTGACCAGAACACACCCGGATAGAAACCGAGGCTTTCGACCATGCCGCTTGCGCCCAATGGATCCAGAATTTTGCCGTAGCCATGAGTGACGAGAAGCAGTCCTGCGGCTACACGCAAGATAGTTTCCGTGCTTTCATGCAGCGTCGTGTAGAGCCCGCTAAGCGAGGGAATGATAAGGCGCGGATGGTTTGTAGTAAACTCAGTCATACGGGTTCCTCTCAAATAGTGTTGCAACGCAACATCCTTCTAATGGAACCGAAGCTGCGACAAGATGTCCATCGCCAAAACTTGATAACTAAAGTTGACATTTTCGTGACGTAACCCGATTGGAGGCTCAAGCAGGGGTTAAATCATTCATCGCACACCAATGACGTAGTTTCCAGACGAGTAAAGCCGTGTAATTTGTGTTTACATCTCCCATGGAACTGACGTCCCAGAGCCGCTGTACGGTTGGACGGGTGGCCGATTTACTGGTGTTGTCCGGTCATGATATCGTTTCCATCTCCGATCAGGCCGGCTTTAGATTCCGGTCGATCATTCAGGCCATGAGTGGTCGCCAACGCCGAGCATGTTGTCGCGAATTGCCGAACCCGTCGGTTCGAAGTTCTCAAATGATGAAGATCCCTGAAGGATCATCAAGAGGCCATCGCTGACCGAGCCTGTCGGCAGATCGCTTGCGGATATCACTGGCTAAATGTAGGTCAGCGTATTTGCTCGCAGCCTCCCGATGTTGCTAAATATTGATGCCCGGGCGCCCAGCAATTCCTCGATCGATACTAGCATATGCTCGAACAGATCTAACGGCCGGCACCAAACACACGCGACGTGGATTTTAGTTGTTGAAAATAAATGGAGGCAAGAGTAGAGGAATTTCACCTGAAGTGATGACCTCAATGAAGAAATTGTCGAGCAACGATCCGGAATTCCACGTTCTCATTTAACCTTTAAATCAATGACTAACAGCATTTATACAATTTCATACTAATCTTAAAGACCAAAGCTCACTCCTGCGTAAGCGTGGTCGCCTATGTTACAGCATGTTTCTCTCCGGGGCCTTATTCTCTCGCTCGCAATGATCCCGCTTTTCGCAACCATTGTCTTCGGTGGCTGGGTGAGCGTCATAAGCTACCAACAATATCTCGATCTTACCCGAGCCGTGCAGTTGGAAGAACTAGCTTCGGCTGCAGGGTCGATGGCATTGGCGATACCTGTAGAAAGCGCCGCGTCCGCCGAAACGATCGACGCCGCTAGGAAAACCACCAATGAGGCTTTTGGCCTGCTCATCGCCAGTTTTGATAGAGCCAAAACAGCCGGGTATGACGATGAGCCACTTGGGAGTATGTTCGAGGAACTGGAACAGAATTTCTCGCGGATCCACGAGTTCCGCGCAGAGTTCGATGCAGGGCGTGATACACCGGCTCTCGGCGCAGAAATCATGCGACCCATCGTATCTGCAAGCGTCGAAGTTATGCGACGTATCCAGTTGATATCTGACGACAAGGATCTGATGCAGGCAGTCTCCGGATACTACGCCTTCATTCTGGTTAACGAGGGCCTGCAGACGTTCAATCCGCTCGGTGCCCAGCTGATACAGGAAGGTGTGCTCGACACAAAAGCATATTCGCAACTCGTCCGAGGGCAGGAGCTGACCAGAATCAACTACCCAAGCTTTCTCGAACTGGTATCACCCGCCGTTTTGAGCCAATATGAAAGCTTTTGGAAAACCGAAGCTGGCAAGACGTTCGACAAATACCGCCAGCTTATGATCGCAAATGAAAAATATTCAGCGGGCGCTGATGAGCTGGATGTTTGGAGAGGAGCCGTCGGTGCGCGTAAGAAGTTTGTCGCCGGTCTTCTGAAGCAGACCAGCGATGAAATGGGCAGAATGATCAACGGCAAGCTCTCCACCGCCCAAACCACTCTTGTTGCACTGCTGTTGACTCTTGCCGTGTTGATTGCAGGGCTGATTGTCTTGAGCTTTTGCGTAGCAAAAAGCCTTGCCGAATCGATACGAATTATCAGCGATCATATGAAGCTCTTAGCCAGCGGCGATAATCGCCTGGAGGTTCCCCTCCTGGAGCGGACCGACGATATCGGGATGATGGCGCGTTCGGTCGAAATCTTCCGTCAGGAGAGCGTAAAGAATTCGCGGCTTGAGGCGGAAGCAGAAGTCTCGCGTCAATCGGCCGAAGCAATACGGCTGGAAGTTCAAAGGCAGGCTGATCTTGATGCGGATACAAGGCTGAAACAGGCTACATCACGGCTTGCGACGGGATTGGCGGCACTTGCGACGGGTAACCTAGTTTGCGAAATTGAGGACACCTTGTCACCTCAGTTCGAGAAACTCCGCAGCGATTTCAATTCCTCCGTGAAACAGCTTCGGGACCTACTTGCTGTCGTCAACCAAACGGCTTCAACCGTTAACGTCGGCGCAGCTGAGATTTCCGCCGCTTCGCATGATCTTTCGAAAAAAACCGAACAGCAAGCTGTGTCTTTGGAAGAAACCGCTGCTGCTTTAGAAGAAATCACCGCCAACGTCGTTTTGACCACGGACCGCACGATCAATGCCCGGGAAGTGGCATACATCGCACACGGACAGGCGCAAACATCATCCGTCATCGTTCGCGATGCGATACAAGCGATGCGTTTGATCGAAAATTCGTCCGAGGAAATCAGCCAGATTACAGGGTCTATCGACGAGATTGCTTTTCAGACGAATCTTCTGGCGCTGAATGCAGGCGTTGAGGCAGCGCGGGCGGGGGATGCTGGAAAGGGGTTTGCGGTTGTGGCGCATGAGGTCCGTGAACTTGCGCAACGCTCGGCGAAAGCTGCCAAAGAAATAAAGCAACTTATAGGCAATTCGAAAAGTGCGGTTGGTGAAGGCGTTCGGCTAGTGCTGAAGACCGGAGACGGGCTGCAATCCATCGAACAACTCGTCAGCACTATCAGCGATCACATGAATGCAATATCCACGGCGTCGCAGGAGCAGTCGAGCGGCCTTACCGAGGTGAACACCGCCGTCAACTATCTGGATCAAGTGACGCAACACAATGCGGCGATGGTAGATGAGTTGACGGCCGCCGGGGCGGGTCTCACGGAGGAGAGTGGAAAGTTGACGTCGATACTATCGCGATTCCAGATCGGATACGCTCAAAAACAAGGCAGTGCAAGTGGGAGCCTCAGACACGATATGAGCGTGCGAGCGTAGCCGTCCGCGTTCATGTCAGAGCGGTTTTCTCACTGAGCCTTGGACCCAACTGAAGAAATGCCCTCAGGCTTGGGGGCGGCTGAGGAGAAGGCATCAAGTCGCAGACAGCGCGTATCAATTGCGGTGATTCTGGGATAAGCGCCAAGATCGATGTTCCAACGCTTTGCGTTGTAGATCTGGGGCACCAGACAGAGATCGGCCATAGTGGGTTTCGTACCATGGCAGAATTCGCCCGTATCTGGGCTGTCCAGCAGCCGCTCGAAGGCTGTTAGACCTGCGCCGATGAATTTGCTCATCCACGCCGACCGCGCCGCATCCGGTTCCCGCGATTGCTGCATCACATGGGAGACTACACCTAGATTGCAGACCGGGTGGATATCCATAGCAACCGCATAGGAAAGGGACCTTACGCGCTGCCGGGCCGCTGGATTGGACGGGAGGAGGCTGGCGCTGGATCGGGTCTCGGAAAGATATTCGATGATTGCCAGCGACTGTGTGAGGATTTGCCCGTCAATCAAAAGCGCTGGTACCAGACCTTGAGGGTTTCGGGCGAGATGCTCCGCTTGTTTATGCTCTTGGGCAAGAAGATCGACCGAAACAGACCGGTAGGGAATAGCTAGTAAATTAAGCGCGATCCTCACCCGGTAGCTGGCCGAGGAGCGCCAGTAGTCGAATAGTATCGTGTCGCTCATGACGATGCCCTCAGCTTTTCTCGTACTTCGTGACAGTCTGTTCGATCGCACCGAAGATGGAATGCCCGGTCGTGTTCTTCATCTCGATGCGCACGGTATCGCCGAACCGCATGAACGGTGTGACGGGCGAGCCTGTTTCGATGGTTTCGATCGTGCGGATTTCGGCAATGCAGGAATAGCCGGCACCGCCCTGGGAAACCGGCTTGCCCGGCCCGCCGTTCAGCTTGTTGGAAACGGTGCCCGAACCGATGATGGCACCAGCCGAGAGTGGCCGGGTTTTCGCCGCATGAGCGACCAACTGGCCAAAATCGAAGGTCATGTCGATACCGGCATTGGCGCGGCCGAGTGGTTTTCCGTTGAGCGCGACGAGCAGCGGCAGATGCAGTTTGCCGCCGTCCCAGGCATTGCCGAGTTCTTCCGGAGTGACGGCAACCGGTGAGAAGGCCGAAGAGGGTTTTGACTGGAAGAAGCCGAAGCCCTTGGCGAGTTCCGCCGGAATCAGGCCTCGCAGGGAAACGTCGTTGACCAGCAAGATCAACCGGATCGCGGCGCGAGCCTGCTTGATAGTCGCTGCCATCGGCACGTCATCGACGATGACGGCGATCTCGGCTTCCATGTCGATGCCGTAGGTCTCGTCGGCTATGACGATCGGATCGCGGGGGCTGAGGAAGGAGTCCGAGCCACCCTGATACATTAGGGGTTCGGTCCAGAAGGTTGCCGGCATCTCAGCATTGCGGGCCTTGCGCACCAGCTCAACGTGATTGACATAGGCCGAACCGTCCGCCCACTGATAGGCGCGTGGCAAGGGGGAGGCGGCTTCGTTCTCGTGAAAGCGCATCGACGGCTGAGCACCGGTTTCCAACCCTTCGGCAACGGCGGCGAGGCGTGGTGCGATGTGTTCCCAATCGTCCAGCGCAGCCTGCAGCGTGCGGGCGATATGGCCGACCTCGGAACAGCGGGTCAAATCCCTGGAGACGACAACCAGACGGCCGTCGCGGGTGGAGTCCTTGAGTGTGGCGAGCTTCATGAATTCCAATTCCGTCTTTGAATGTTCGTTTCTACAGTGCCTGGCGCTGGCGTCACTTGATGCCGGGCGTCCCGTCGAATTTGCGTTCCAGTCCGTCCCAGCATTCGAGGTAATGGTCCTGCAGCGTTTCGAGTTCGGCGGCGTAGCGGGTTAGTTGCTGCGGATAGCGTGTCTCGAACATGAAGGCCATCGTGTGGTCGAGCTTCACCGGTTTGAGGTCGCCATTGGAGGCTTTCTCGAAGCCCGGCGTGTCCGGACCGTGCGGTAGCATCATATTGTGCAGGCTCATGCCGCCGGGCACGAAGCCTTCTTCCTTGGCGTCGTACTGACCGTGGATCAGGCCCATGAATTCGCTCATGATATTTCGATGATACCAGGGCGGCCGGAAGGTGTGCTCGGCCACCAGCCAGCGCGGCGGGAAGATTACGAAGTCGACATTGGCAGTACCGGCTTCTTCCGTTGGCGCCGTCAGCACAGTGAAGATCGACGGGTCCGGATGGTCGAACAGGATGGCGCCAACCGGTGAGAAGGTCCTGAGGTCGTACTTGAATGGCGCGTAGTTGCCGTGCCACGCGACGACGTCGAGCGGCGAATGGCCGATCTCGGTAACGTAGAACTTGCCGCACCATTTCACATGCACTCGGCACGGCGTTTCCTTATCCTCGTAGGCTGCGACCGGCGTCTTGAAGTCGCGCGGATTGGCAAGGCAGTTGGCACCGATCGGGCCGCGATCCGGCAGGGTGAACTTGGCGCCGTAGTTTTCGCAGATGTAGCCTCGCCATGCTGAGCCTTCACCCAGCCGCGAGACCTTGAACATCATGCCGCGCGGGATGAGGCAGATCTCCGACGGCTCGACATCCATGATGCCCATTTCGGTGAAGACGCGGATGGTGCCGAGCTGCGGCACGATCAGCAGTTCGCCATCGGCATTGAAGAAATAGTCGTCGATCATGTCGTCGTTGAAGACATACGCATGGGTGGCCATGCCGACTTGGGTCATGACATCGCCGGCGGCGGTCATGGTGCGGATGCTGGAAAGGAAATTGAGCTTTTCGGCTGGCTCCGGGATCGGGTTCCATCGCAGCTGGCCGAGTGGCAGGGAGTGGTCGTCGAGGCACGGGGCCGATTTCCAGAAGGGGTAGCTGGCATTGGAAAAACGGCGCGTGTGGCGCACGCTCGGGCGGATGCGGTAGAGCCAGGAGCGCTCGTTGGTGCCGCGCGGTGCGGTGAAGGGCGAGCCGGATAACTGCTCGGCATAGAGGCCGTAATTGCATTTTTGCGGGCTGTTCTGGCCCTGGGGTAAGGCGCCGGGAAGGAACTCGGTCTCGAAGTCATTGCCGAAGCCGGGCATATATTGCGGACTGTTGGGCAATACATCGATGGTGGCAGTCCGGGTTTTTTCCAGCATTGCTTGATCCTCCTCCTAAGATATGGTTATAACTTTAACCGTCAATTTTGTAACTATCAAGGAAGCCATGAGCGCTGGACCTGTCGTAGGTGATTTCGATCTTGAACAATTCCTGCCGTTCCGTCTCAATCGTGCGGCGGAGTTCATCGGCCTGCGGTTTGCCGCTGTTTACAAGACGAAATATGGGCTGACGCGACCGGAATGGCGCACGCTTGCGGCGCTTGGCAGTTCGGGCCGGATGACGTCGAAGGAGGTCGCCACCCATTCGACCATGCACAAGGCCAAGGTCAGCCGTGCCGTGTTTACGCTGGAGGAGCGCCGCTGGCTGAAGCGGATGCAAGACGAGGATGACCGCCGTGTTGAGCATCTGGAGTTGACGGCGGCCGGGTTGAAGGCGTACCGGGAACTGACACGACTGGCGCGCGACTATTCGGCGGATCTTTCCGAGCTGGTGGGGAAGGACGGCTTGGCGGCGCTTTCCTCCGGATTGACTGCCGTTGAAAAGGCGATGACGAAAAGGTCACGTTAAAGCTTGCTACGTATGCGAACTGGCAATCCCTGAAAATCCTTGAGGGTCGCGAGCACGATCGATGTCTTCACATGCTGCACGCTGTCATGCGGTAGAAGCACGTCGTTGACGAAGTGGGCAAGCCCGGCAAGGTCCGGTGTTACCACCTTGAGGTGATAATCCATCTCGCCGGTCAGTGCATAACATTCCAGCACCTCTGGCAGATCGGCGATGAGCGCTGCAAAACGCTTGGCATTGTCGCGGTTGTGGGTGGCGAGTGTGACTGCGATGACTATCAGCAGATCAAGCCCCAGCCGGCCGCGATCGAGCACGGCGCGGTAAGTCTGGACGAAGCCCTCGGTCTCCAGGCGCGCGCGGCGCCGCGAACATTGCGATGGCGATAGTGCGATCCGTTCCGACAGCTCGTTATTGGTCAGGCGACCGTCGCTCTGCAGTTCATATAGGATTTTAAGGTCATATCCGTCGAGTTGGTCCATCTGTGCGTCAATCCTCCAGAACTCGCATGATCTGTGCATAGATTTTGCAGAATCGCGTAATAATGCAAGCACAATGCATGGATTTTCCGTCATCATTACCGCGAATTCAAACGTTCAGAGGAGAGAACGATGGGCCCATTCCCGCATGATGCACAGCCGACCGGGGTTACGGTGGAAAACCCGGCCGGTACCGATGGTTTTGAGTTTGTCGAATTCGCCCATCCGGAGCCGGAGAAACTGCGCGAGCTGTTCGCCCGCATGGGCTATTCCTGCGTTGCCAAGCATCGCACCAGGGACATCAGCATTTGGCGCCAGGGCGACATCAATTACGTTCTGAACGCGGAGCCCGGCAGCCATGCAATGCGTTTCGTTGAGGATCACGGTCCCTGCGCGCCATCCATGGCTTGGCGTGTCGTCGATGCCAAGCATGCCTTCGCCCATGCTGTCAAGCAAGGCGCGACACCCTATGAAGGCAATGACAAGGCGCTCGACGTTCCGGCCATTGTCGGCATCGGCGGTTCGCTACTCTATTTTGTTGAAGTCTACGGCAAGAAAGGCTCGCCTTATGATGCCGACTTCGAATGGCTGGGAGCGCGCGATCCGAAGCCGGAAGGCGTCGGTTTCTATTATCTCGATCACCTCACCCACAATGTCTATCGCGGCAACATGGATACGTGGTGGGATTTCTATCGGGAACTGTTCGGTTTCAAGCAGATCCATTTCTTCAACATCGATGGCCGCATCACCGGGCTGACGAGCCGGGCAATCACCTCGCCCTGCGGCAAGATTCGCATTCCGTTGAACGAGTCCAAGGATGACACCAGCCAGATCGAGGAATATCTGCGCAAATACAACGGCGAGGGCATCCAGCATATCGCCGTTGGAACGGACGGCATCTATGCGGCGACCGACAAGCTAGCCGATAACGACCTGAAGTTCATGCCCGGCCCGCCGGAGACCTACTACGAACTCTCGCATGCTCGCGTGAACGGCCATGACGAACCCATAGAGCGGATGAAGCAGCACGGCATCCTGATCGACGGAGAAGGTGTCGTTGATGGCGGTCTGACCCGCATCCTGTTACAGATATTCTCGAAGACAGTGATCGGACCGATTTTCTTCGAGTTCATCCAGCGCAAGGGCGATGAAGGGTTCGGCGAGGGAAATTTCCGTGCTTTGTTCGAATCGATCGAGGCCGACCAGATGCGGCGGGGTGTGCTGAAAACCGTTGCCGCAGAATAAGGTACATCATATTCGTTCTCCAGGTCCCTGCTGGCTTTGCGCCAGCGGGGCCATTTGTGTATTGCTGATGCAATTGTTGGATGGCATCAGGCGGTCCTTCTACCGCAACAATTGGGTATGCGGCTGCTTTGGAAATTGCCCATGAACCTGAAGCAATTGCAGTATTTCTGTACACTGGCTGAGGAACTGCACTTTAGGCGTGCGGCAGACAAACTCAATATAACGCAGTCACCTCTTTCCATCGCAATCCGAAATCTGGAAGAGGAACTTGGTGGGCTGCTGTTCCATCGAACACAAAGAAGCGTGCAACTGACGGAATTCGGCAAACTGCTTTATCACCACTCCATCAGCATTCTGGAGCGAGTCGATATCTGTGAACAAGAGCTGAAAGCGGTTGCGAGTGGAGAAGCTGGGCAATTACGGGTCGGATTTACGGCCGCGTCATCCCTGTTGTCACCGTTTCCTGCGTTGATTCATGCGTTCCGGACTCATTATCCCGATATTAACGTCACTCTCAAGGTTCAGACTAGCCTTGCTCAGTTGCAGGCAATCCATGATCGTGAACTGGATGTGGGTGTGATTCGCCGACCGCATCGGCATGCAATATCTGGAATATCGTTTCGAAAACTCGCGACCGACAAACTCGTCGTCGCAGTCTACCGCGGACATCCGCTGCTGGAAAAGACCGAAATCCGGATCAATGATTTGGCAGACGAGAAATTTATCTTCTTTCCACGCAAGATGGGCGTCGGGATCTATGAACAGTTCATCGAGCTGTGTGGGAAGCGCGGATTCTTCCCAAACATTGTACAGGAAGCGCAGGAAGCAACAACAATCATCGGTCTTGTTGCAACTGGGCTAGGCATCGCCATCGTTCCCTCGGGGCTCAAACTCATCAAGATCCCGAACATTGAGTTCTTGCCGCTTGCCGATGACGATGCCGAAACGGACCTTCTTCTGGCATTCCGTGCCGGTGAGGAAAACCCTCGCATCGCTCATCTTATCCGTCTCGCACAGACAGCGTTCAACAATCAGGAAAGCTAGAACCGGATGGCTCCGGACTCCCAGTGACAAGGCATTTAATCGGTGTCTATTCGTTGAGCCAGGTTGACGATTGGTCGAGGTAGAGGAAGTTGCTGGGGTTTGAAGGTCCAACGTTCAACTGCCGCGTACGTGGCCACAATCCATTCAAGCCACAGGACCGGGACGGCGTAGGATTTCTCGGAGAGCGGGCTTTCTAAACGCCGCAGAAGCGCCATTCGTTTCGCTACATCCTCTTCCAAGGCCTGCTTATCCCACAGGTCGTCCAGGTCCCCGATCCGTGAAGCGCCCTGCAGACCCTGCCGACATGCGATAGGTATTTCGTCATCTGTTCGATCGGTTCTTCGTAACCGGTGTTCTGTCCCCACATTGTGCGCCGTCGCCTGATCTGTGATCGACGTTCCATGGATGAAGAACGGGAGTTTCTCCATGGAGACTACATTGGAGTTTCTCACGACCGGCAAGACCGGACGTGAGGTTCACCGACATTGGCCTGATGAGGTCAAGGCGCGGATAGTGTCGGAGAGCTTGAGGCCCGGCACGACAGTCAATGAAGTTGCGCAGCGCTATGGATTACGAGCAAACAGCCTTTCCACCTGGCGGACGATGGCACGGCAGGGAAAGCTGATCCTGCCAGCACCGGAGGATGCGGTAGAGTTCGCGGCGATGGTTGTCGAGCCGCCGTCGCCTGAGCCGCTGACGGTCAAGGCCGCTACGCGCGCCGAGATTATCGTCGGTCCGGTGACGATCCGTCTTGAGGAAGGTGCGTCTGCTGCCAGGATCGCTGCCATCGCTCGCGCCCTGGCGGCAGCGACATGATCTTTCCGTCGAACCGTGTCAGGATCATGGTGGCGACCAAACCCGTGGATTTCCGCAAGGGTCATGACGGATTGGCGGCGCTGGTGAAGAACGAGCTGCACAAGGACCCGTTCACCGGAACGGTCTTCGTGTTCCGGTCACGCAAGGCGGACCGGTTGAAGCTGATCTATTGGGATGGCTCCGGGATTGTCATGGCCTACAAAAGGCTGGAAGAGCACAGCTTTACCTGGCCCAGCATCAAGGATGGCCTGATGACGCTGACCCACGCCCAGTTCGAAGCCTTGTTCGCAGGTCTTGATTGGCGGCGGGTTCATGCCGTCCAGACGAGAATACCGGAGGCAATCGAATAGCTGCGGCACGATGACTCAGCACCTCAAATTCCAAAGGCAAATCGGCTCTGGATTTGGTAGCTTCCAGCCATGCTTGATGCCGCCGATCTTCCCGATGATGTTGCTGCCCTGAAGGCGATGCTGATCGCGGCGCAGGCACGCGAGGCGGCCAAGGACGTCGCGATAGCCAGCAAGGACGAGCATATCGCCCGCAAGGATGAGCGGATCGAACGGCTTGAGAAGCTGGTCGCAGCATTCAAGCAGGCAGCCTTCGGACGCAAATCCGAGAAGACCGATCCTGACCAATTCGACCTGGCGCTGGAAGACCTGGAGACGGCTATGGCCGTTATCTATGCCGAGGATGAGGCGGACACTCCTGCAGGAAACAGGATTGCCAAACCACGCGCGACCAATCGAGGCTCTCTTCCAAAGCATCTTCCGCGTGTCGAAGAAGTGATCGAGCCGGAAAGCCTGATCTGCGCCTGCGGCGGTTGCCTGCATTGCATTGGCGAAGATGTTTCCGAGCGGTTGGATGTGATCCCGGCACAGTTCCGCGTGATCGTTACCCGTCGCCCCAAATATGCGTGCCGTGCCTGCACTGACGGTGTCGTTCAGGCTCCAGCTCCAGCGCGGGTGGTCCAGGCTGGGCTGCCGACGGAAGCCACCATCGCCCATGTGCTGGTGTCCAAATATGCAGACCACCTTCCGCTTTACCGTCAGGCCCAGATCATGAGCCGCCAGGGCATCGATCTCGACCGTTCTACGCTTGCCGATTGGGTCGGTCGGGCAGCCTATGAGCTGCGTCCCGTCTTCGATGCGTTGATCGGCGACCTGAAGCGATCAACCAAGCTGTTCATGGACGAGACCCGTGCCCCGGTTCTCGATCCCGGCTCCCGCAAGACCAAGACCGGATACTTCTGGGCGCTGGCACGGGATGATCGTGCATGGAATGGCGGCGCTCCGCCGGGCGTCGCCTTCACCTATGCGCCCGGTCGCGGTGGCATTCATGCCGAGCGGATATTGCAGGACTTCTCCGGTATCCTGCAGGTCGATGGCTATGCTGGATACAACAGGCTGATCGCTCCTGAACGTGTCGGCGCGGACATTCGGCTTGCCTATTGTTGGGCCCATGCCCGGCGCAGGCTGGTGGAGATCACCCGCAACGTATCAGCACCGATTGCCGAGGACGGGGTCAAACGGATCGGAGAACTGTATCGTATCGAAGCCGAATTGCGCGGCCTTGATCCAGAGGCTCGCGTTGCCGGACGACAAGAACGATCCGCGCCACTCGTCGCCGACATGCAGGCCTGGCTTGTCCATCACCGCGCCCGCGTCGCAACGAAGTCCCCGCTCGGTGAGGCTTTGGCCTACATCGCCAAATACTGGGACGGCCTGAAGCTCTTCCTAACCGACGGACGCATAGAGATCGACAACAACACCGTCGAGCGGACCATCCGGCCGATTGCTCTCAATCGGAAGAACGCGCTCTTTGCAGGCCATGACGCGGGAGCCGAGAACTGGGCTACCATCGCTTCGCTTGTCGAAACGTGCAAACTCAATGCCGTCGATCCGCAGGTGTATCTGGCCACGACGCTCGCCGCCATCGTCAATGGTCACAAGCAAAGCCGGATCGAGGAACTTCTGCCTTGGAATTTCTCCGCCACGGTATGATGGCTGTCGAGAAGCTCCTGTTGGTCCAAGCCGCACTTCCTAAGATGCTTTCGCCCCGTTATGTTTGGGCTATTCCAGCAACGGCATTTTTCTAGGTGGCCATTGAATGTTTAGGTTTATCCGTTTGGTCGCCGTGATGGGCGGTTCATTTGCTGTGGCGTTAGTTTTGCTCACACTGATTGTCTCCCTCATACCGACACGCTTCGACCGATCAAAGGTTCAAGCGAAATGGGGGCAAGAGTTTTCCGACTTCTTTTATGGCGTCTGTGATCCTGATTTTCAGGAATTTATCGCCAGACGTAAAGCGAGGGGCCTCGACGGGGCCGAGGTGAGCCAACGATTTACGTTGATTGGAGCGACCGATACTGCCGACATCCTGCCGGAGGAAGACGGGCAAATTCTCGAAATCATCGACCGTGCCTTTGGCTGGAAGCCAAGTCCCGAAATCAATTTCAAGGTTTCCATTAGGGAAAATGGCTACGTCACATTTCACCCGATACACGCAAACGTGGAGGGTATTGAGTTGGACGAATGCGGATATCTCATCGGAGATGACTACAACACTCGGCTCAAGTACGCTCAGTAAAAGCACCAACGATCACCCGTTCCACGCGGCCACAGTCCTCGACCGCCTGAATTATGTAGGTGCTGTCGGCACAGCGCTTACGGTTCTTCAAGCAAAGCCGAATAATGTCGACGATCACCTGAGAGGAGCCGGCGGAGAGCGTCGAGGCCCGCGGGGCGTTTCGACAACGACCTAACGGGCCTTTACGCCAATCGCCTACAAGCGGGTGCAGATGCACACATTTACCTGGCCGGCATCAAGGACGGGCTGAGGACGCCGACACACGCCCAGTTCGAAGGCCTTGATTGGCGGCGGGTTCATGCCGTCCATACAAGAACTCCGGAGACCATCGAATAACTGCGCACGATGACGCAGCGTTCTAGATTCCGAAGGCAATTGGCACTGAATTTGGTACATTACGGCCATGCTTGACGCCGGCGATCTTCCCGATGATGTTGCCGCCCTGAAGGTGATGCCGATTGCGGCGCGGGCGCGCGAGGCAGGCGAAGACGCCAAGATTGTCCGCAGGTATGAGCGGATCGGACGACTTGAGAAGCTGGTCTTGGCCTTCGAGTAGGCCGCCTTTTGGTGACCGAACCACGTTTGCCGGCTGGGTCGGTTGGGCAGCCGCACGAATTGTAAGCGCGTAGGGCACCCCACGTATCATTCGGACTGCTGATCGGCGATTTTCCTCATGAGTCATGCGGAAAGTCCTATGAATGATAAGGTGAATCAACCCCGAACCTTTGAGGTTTTGACGGCAGAACCCGTCCGATGTCGCCGCAAGCTGCGGGATTGGTCGGATGACGAAAAGGCGCGGATCGTCGCCGCGACGCTGCAGCCTGGGCTAATGTCTCGGCGGTTGTCCGGTCTGAAGGCTTGGATTCCTCGCAGCTTTATGGGTGGCGTCGCAAGGCACTGGCATCGGGAGTTGTTGCGCCCCTTACGGTGGGAACAGGCAAGCAGATCAAGTTCGCACGCGTTAAAACTGTCGGTTGCGGCTCAGTGGATGTTGTCATTGCGGATAGCCCCGCTCAGTGATCTGACGCACCGCGTCACGCTTAAACTCGTCGCTGAAATTCGATTTGCTCATGATGCTCTTCTTGTCTCAAAATTAGGAAAGAAGGTGTCTACAAACCTCGTGGCTATTCAGTCGCCGCATTTTGGTGCTTCGCGGGACGGTCCTTTGCGCCGCGGCAATCGCAATTGAAGGAGCGACGCCAACATCGAAATCGCTCAGGTTGGCCGCTCAAGGGTTCGGCAAGGCACTAGGTGGAAATTTCATTTCATCAAGGATGAGGAGGTCGTCGCAACCGCGGGCAAAGAGGCGCTGGCAAGACCCAGCGCGTGAGTGGCAAAACATCTGAGCGTATCGCAAGACGGCAAGCATTTCGGCAAAATGGCCGCCAGTACCTGAATTGCCTTATCCGCCGATGTCATGCATGGAAGTGAGCGACCGCGCTCTTCGTCTTGATTCATCCTAGACACGGGGAGCCCGCACAAAAAGGTGGATCACGGGGCCATGTCGCTAAGTCTACTCCTGAGTAAAGCTTCGCTCAGAGCTGCGAGTTTCATCGTCACGATTTACGGTGACGTCGTCGAGCCGAGGCGCGGCGCGATCTGGATCGGCAACCTGATCGAAACTTGCGCGGAAGTCGGCATCAGCGAGACTTTGGTACGCACTGCTGTTTCCAGACTGGTGGCCGCCGGTCAGTTGACAGGTGAGCGGGACGGCCGTCGCAGCTATTATAGCCTCACCGAGGCAGCCCAAACCGATTTCGCGGCCGCCGCCCGTCTTCTGTTCGGCCCTGCTGATCAACCCTTGTGGCGTTTCGTTTACCTCGCTGGACCTGCGTTCGAGGCCGATGCGCGGGCTTTGGAACAGGTTGGTCACACCAGGCTTGGCTCCCGCCTGTCGATCGGAGCGCGGCCAATTCCACAATTGTCTGAAGGAGCTGTCGCTTTCACTGCCGAGGTAGATGGCACCAACTCCGGCCTCAAACAACTGGCGGCCGAACATTGGGACTTGTCGACCTATGCCAAGTCCTACCGCGAATTCCTGCAGCGATTCGGCATGTTTTCCGAAGCGGTTGGAGGGGGAGCAAAGCTCAGTGCGATAGAACATCTCGCCGCCCGCCTTCTTCTTGTCCATCAATACCGGATGATTGTCCTCCACGACCCGCAGCTTCCAGCCGCCGCGCTGCCGGATGATTGGCCGCACGCTGAAGTCCGGCAGCTCTTTGCCGAACTCTATGTTCGCTTGTCGAAAAAGGCAGACGAGTTCATCGCGCTGAGATTTCTGACAGTGGACGGGCCTCTTCCAGCCCAGACGGATGCCACCAGGCATCGGATAGACGAGCTTCTCGCGATCATGTGAGTCACGGTTTTGCGACCGCGAGCACGCGGGCCGAAAGCGCTGCGCTTTGAATGTCACAGAAAATCTATTAAATTGCATTGAACTGTGACGTGAGAAATGCTATTCACTAACCGATCGGTCGGCAATAGCCCGCCGAACGACGGAGGACGAGGAGGAATTCGTGCCCGAAGCATTTGTTTGCGACGCTGTTCGCACACCGATTGGACGATACGGAGGCCTGTTGGCATCTGTGCGTGCCGACGATCTTGCCGCCGTTCCGCTCACGGGGCTGATGGCGCGCAACCCGCAGGTCGACTGGTCGAAGGTCGACGACCTGATTTATGGATGCGCCAACCAGGCTGGCGAGGATAATCGCAACGTTGCACGCATGGCTGTGCTTCTATCCGGCATGCCGGTATCCGTTCCAGGCACGACAGTGAATCGCCTCTGCGGCTCGGGTATGGACGCGGTCGGTATGGCGGCTCGGGCTATCCGGGCTGGCGACTGCGATTTCGTCATCGCCGGGGGCGCCGAGAGCATGAGCCGCGCACCGTTTGTCATGCCCAAGGCGGAGAGCGCTTTTTCGCGTGCAAATGCCGTCTACGACACGACGATCGGTTGGCGCTTCGTCAATCCAAAGATGAAGAAGGCGTTCGGTGTCGATTCCATGCCGGAAACCGCCGACAATGTCGCTGCCGACTTTGGGGTCAGCCGCGAGCACCAGGATGCTTTTGCCGCACGCAGCCAGGCAAGGTGGGCCGCGGCACACGAGGCTGGTATCTTCGCTGATGAGATCGTGCCCATCTCCGTGCCGCAGAAGAAGGGCGATCCGATCATCGTTGACCGCGACGAGCACCCGCGCCCAGGAACGACCGCCGAACAGCTCAGCAAGCTCAAGGGTGTCAACGGTCCGGACCTATCGGTCACAGCCGGTAATGCTTCGGGTGTCAATGACGGTGCCGCCGCGTTGCTGATCGCAAGCGAGGTGACGGCCAGGGCGCAAGGGCTGACGCCAAAGGCCCGCATCGTCGCCATGGCGGCTGCCGGCGTCGAACCGCGCATTATGGGCATTGGCCCGGCGCCGGCCGCGCGCCGCGTGCTGGAACGTGCCGGTCTTTCGATCGGTCAGATGGATGTCCTCGAACTCAACGAGGCTTTCGCATCACAGGCGCTTGCCGTTCTGCGCGATCTCGGCCTGCCCGATGACGCTGATCATGTGAACCCGAATGGCGGCGCCATAGCGATGGGCCATCCGCTCGGCATGAGCGGCGCCCGCCTCGTGACAACAGCCGCTTATCAGCTTCACCGCCAGGGCGGCCGCTATGCGCTGTGCACCATGTGCATCGGCGTCGGCCAGGGCATCGCACTTATTCTCGAACGCGTCTGACGCGCAAATCAGGAGGAACGGCCATGTATGCACAGATGGTAAAGACCGACGCCGCTCGCGTCCGGAGCCTCGACGAGATGGATCCGGTCGAGCGTGCCTTTCAGGAGCGCATCGACGCCGGCCAGAAAATCGAGCCGAAGGAGTGGATGCCAGAAGGCTACCGCAAGACGCTGGTGCGCCAGATCAGCCAGCATGCCCATTCCGAGATCGTCGGCCAACTGCCGGAAGGCAACTGGATTACCCGCGCGCCGACACTGGAGCGCAAGGCGATCCTGCTGGCCAAGGTGCAGGACGAGGCGGGCCACGGCCTCTATCTTTACTGTGCCGCCGAAACCCTTGGCGTCAGCCGTGACGAAATGTATGAGCAACTGCATTCCGGCAAGGCCAAGTATTCCTCGATCTTCAACTATCCAACGCTGAGCTGGGCCGATATCGGCGCTGTCGGCTGGCTGGTCGATGGTGCGGCGATCATGAACCAGGTGCCGTTGCAACGCTGTTCCTACGGGCCTTATGCCCGCGCGCTGGTGCGTATCTGCAAGGAAGAAAGCTTCCATCAGCGTCAGGGCTTCGACATCCTGATGAAGATGGTGAAGGGCACACCTGCGCAAAAAGCACTGGTTCAGGATGCGCTGAACCGCTGGTGGTGGCCGTCGCTGATGATGTTCGGTCCATCCGACGATGCTTCCGTCCATTCGGCCCAGTCGATGGCGTGGAAGATCAAGCAAAACTCGAATGACGAGCTGCGTCAGAAATTCGTCGACCAGACTGTGCCGCAAGCAGAGTATCTAGGCCTGACCGTTCCCGACCCGGACCTCAAGTGGAATGAGGAAAAGGGCGGCTACGACTTCGGCGAGCCGGACTGGAGCGAGTTCTTCGCGGTTATCGCCGGCAATGGTCCGTGCAATGCCGAGCGCCTCGACGCCCGCAAGAAGGCGTGGACCGACGGTGAATGGTTCCGCGACGGTCTCATCGCCCATGCCGAAAAGGCACAGTCGCGCCGACAGACATCGCGTATTGCCGCCGAATAGGCGTTTCCGGATCGCTTGTTCCAAGGCGAGCGATCCCGCAGTCGCAATCGCCGCCAATACGCTCACAACGCCGATCCGCCTATATGGGCGTGAACCAGGGAGAGAAATCATGTCCAGCGAATGGCCCCTCTGGGAGGTCTTCATCCGTGGCCAGCACGGCCTCAATCACCGTCATGTAGGCAGCCTGCATGCGCCAGATGCGGAAATGGCGGTCAATAATGCCCGGGATGTCTATACCCGCCGCAACGAGGGCGTGAGCATCTGGGTGGTGCGCTCCAGCGACATCACTGCGAGCGCTCCGTCTGAAAAGGGACCACTGTTCGAGCCGTCGAATTCCAAGGTCTACCGCCACCCGACCTTCTTCGACGTACCGGAAGAAGTGGGGCATATGTGATGGGCGCGGCTGAGCATACCACCGCCGTCGACAACGCGGTCCTGTTCGAGTTCCTGCTTCGGATGGGCGACAATACCCTCATCCTCGGTCACCGCGTCTCGGAATGGTGCGGTCACGCGCCAGCGCTGGAAGAGGATATCGCGTTGTCCAACACGGCACTCGACCTGATCGGCCAGACACAGCTTTGGTTGGGTCTCGCTGGCGAGGTCGAGGGTAAGGGGCGTAGCGCCGATGATCTTGCCTATCTGCGTGACGGGCTGGATTTCCGCAATGTGCTGCTCGTCGAGCGCCCGAACGGCGACTTCGGCAAGACGCTGATGCGGCAGTTCCTGTTCGATGCCTGGCACTATGTGCTGCTGAAAGCGCTTAAGGGATCCAGCAACCGCCGCGTCGCCGAGATCGCCGAGAAAGCATTGAAGGAAGTGTCCTACCATCTCGATCGCAGCCGCGATCTTGTGATCCGGCTTGGCGACGGCACGGCCGAAAGCCATCGCCGCATGCAGGATGCGCTCGACGACCTTTGGCCCTATACCGGCGAGTTGTTCATGGGCGATGCGTCGGCTGCGGCGGTTGCCGTTGATGGCGTGGCTCCCGAGCCTGCATCGTTGAAGGCATCCTGGGACGAGCTTGTGGCCGAGACGCTGGATGAGGCGACGCTGAAGACGCCTGCCGACTGCTACATGCAGAAGGGCGGCAAGCGCGGCGTCCACACCGAACATCTCGGCTTCATCCTCTCGGATCTGCAGTTCCTGCAGCGCGCCTATCCTGGCGGGGCCTGGTAGGAGGTCGCAATGATGACGATCCAGAACCCTGAGATAAAGCATCCTTCGACGGGGCAGGTCTGGGCATGGCTTGCCGACGTGCCGGATCCGGAAATTCCGGTGATTTCGCTGGTGGATCTCGGCATCATCCGTGATGTCGCCTGGGAGGACGAGGCGCTGGTCGTCACGGTCACGCCGACCTATTCCGGTTGCCCCGCAACGACGGTGATCAACCTCGACATCGAGCGCGCGCTCAACGAGCGGGGCATCGGGAAGGTCAAGCTGCAGCGCCAGCTTTCGCCCGCCTGGACCACTGACTGGATCAGCGCGGAAGGCCGCGAGAAGCTCAAGGCCTACGGTATCGCGCCGCCGATCGACGGAACGGCTGCCGACGGCGTGCTGATGAAGCGCATAGACCGACTTTCGGGCCGCTCAAACCTGACGATCGCCTGTCCGCGTTGCGGATCGGCCAACACCGAGAAGATCAGCCAGTTCGGCTCGACGCCGTGCAAGGCCAGCTATCGCTGCACCGACTGCCTGGAACCCTTCGATTATTTCAAGTGCATCTGACCCGACGCAAAGGATGAGGGCCGACCATGGCACGTTTCCATTCCCTGAATGTTACTGAAGTGCGCCGCGAAACCCGCGATGCAGTCGTCGTGACGCTGGTTCCTTCCGAGGAAGACCGCGCCTCCTTCGATTTCACGCAAGGCCAGTACCTGACCTTTCGCCGCAGGTTCGACGAAGAGGAACTGCGGCGCTCCTACTCTATCTGCGCGGGCCGCGACGAAGGCGTTCTTCGCGTCGGCATCAAGCGCGTGGATGGCGGTTGCTTTTCCAGTTGGGCCAATGAAGAGCTGAAGGCGGGCGATACGCTGGAAGCCATGCCACCTATGGGCGCCTTCTTCACCGATATCGAGCCTGATGTCTCCAAGCACTATCTCGGCTTTGCCGGCGGCAGCGGCATCACGCCGGTCCTGTCGATCATCAAAACAACATTGATGCGTGAGCCGCGCTCCCGTTTCACGCTGGTCTATGCCAACCGCCAGATTTCCTCGATCATGTTTCGCGAGGAACTGGAGGACCTGAAAAACAGCTATCTCGGCCGCTTCTCGATCCTACACGTGCTGGAAAGCGAGGCACAGGACATCGATCTTTTCACCGGCCGCATCAATGCGGAAAAATGCGCGGCCCTGTTCAAAAACTGGATCGACCTCAAGTCGGTCACCACCGCCTTCATCTGCGGTCCCGAGCCGATGATGCTGGCGATCGCCGGCGCGTTGCGCGAGCACGGGCTGCGCGACGACCAGATCAAGTTCGAGCTTTTCGCTTCATCGCAGCCCGGCCGAGCGCGAGCGCGGGCGCAGAGAGCCAATGGCATGGACGCCAATGCGAGCTGCCAGGCAACCGTAACGCTCGACGGGACCACCCGCGTCTTCACCATGCCCAAGCACGGCCAGAGCTTGCTCGAGGCCGCGCTCGAAAACAACATCGATGCGCCCTACGCCTGCAAGGCCGGCGTCTGCTCCACCTGTCGCGCCAAGGTTATCGAAGGTGAGACGGAGATGGAAGTCAACCACGCGCTCGAGGATTACGAGGTACGGCAGGGCTACGTACTCACCTGCCAGTGCTACCCGCTGAGCGACACGGTCGTCGTCAGCTACGACCAGTGAGCGAGCGAGGGGAAGATAAAAGCATGACCGACACCGAAACGATGCCGATCGAAGACTACCTCACGCAGGGTGGAGTGCTCACTTCACCGGACAATGTTCCTGCGCGCTATCGCGGCGAACTGCTGCGCTTGATGGCGAGTTTCGTCGACAGCGAACTGGCGGGTTCCGCCGGCTTTGCCGGAACGATCAACGACGCGCCGGGCATCCAGGAGCGAATTTCTGCCGCCCGCATCGTGCTGGAGAAAGCCGACCATGCCGGACAGGTGTTGAAGACCATGGAAAGCTTCGGCGCCGATGGCAGGCGCTATGCCGTGCATCATCCGTGGGCGGAGCGACTTTCCCGCGACGCTGATATCGGTGCTGCGCGTCAGGATGGTGACATGCGCCTTTCGGTCTTCCATTATCCGCTTGAGGGCTGGATCGACGCGGTCGTTATGAACGTGCTGATGGGCAAGGCGGGCGTCATTCAGCTGCGCGAGCTTTCGCATGTTTCTTACCAGCCGCTGGCCGAGGTTTTCCGCCGTATCCTGCCGCGCGAAACCCGCCATGTCGAACTGGGTATTGCCGGTCTGGAGCGGATTGCGGCAGACCCGGCAGAACGCAATGCCGCCTTGGTTTCCATCACCTATTGGTGCCCGCGGGTTGCCGCGAGCTTCGGACTGTCGGGCTCGGCGCGTTACGGCACGCTTTCCCGGTTCGGTCTTCGCCATACCCCCAATGAAACACTCCTTGCCGAATGGCAGGCGGACGTCGAGGCGCAGCTTGCCGCGCTGAAACTGATCTGACAGGAAGGAATTAAATATGAACGTTTTGGCGTCCCGGCCTCGCCGGCTTGAAAGCTATGTGTGCGGCAGCTGGACCGCCGGAGCGAAGGAAGGCGTACCGCTTCTGGACGCCTCGACCGGTGCGCCCGTCGCCTTCATCGATTCCAGCGGCATCGACTTTGCAAGCACGCTTGCGTACGGCCGTGAAAAGGCCGGTGCTGCGCTACGCCGGATGTCTTTCCACGAGCGCGCCGCAATGCTCAAGGCGCTCGGCTTAGCGCTGATGGATCGGAAGGAAGAGTTCTACGCCCTCTCGGCCGCCACCGGTGCCACCCGCGCCGACAGCTGGGTCGATATCGACGGCGGCATCGGCACGTTGCTTTCCTATGCATCCAAAGGCAGGCGCGAACTGCCGAACACCCGCGTGTTGCTCGACGGCGATGTCGAGGTGCTCGCGAAGGATGGCAGTTTCTCCGCCCAGCACATTCTCAGCCCGCTTGAAGGCGTGGCGGTGCACATTAATGCCTTCAACTTTCCCTGCTGGGGCATGCTTGAAAAGCTCGCCCCGACGCTGCTCGCGGGCATGCCTGCGATCGTCAAGCCTGCCAGCCAGACGGCCTATCTGACGGAACTGATGGTGCGCCGCATGATCGAGACCGGCATCTTGCCGGAAGGCTCGGTACAGCTGATCGCCGGTTCGGTCGGCGACCTGCTAGATCATGTCGAGGGCCAGGACGTCGTCACCTTCACCGGCTCGGCCTCGACCGGCCGCAAGCTGAAGAGCCATCCCGCCGTCATCGACAATTCCGTCCGTTTCACCATGGAGGCCGATAGCCTGAACGCCTCGGTGCTCGGCATCGACGCAGGCCCTGGAACCGAGGAGTTCGATCTATTCGTCAAGGAAGTCACCCGTGAGATGACGTCGAAGGCGGGGCAGAAGTGCACCGCTATCCGGCGCGTGATCGTGCCGCGCGCTCATTGCGATGCGCTGATCGCAGCACTGGGGGAGCGGCTCGGCAAGACGGCACTTGGCAATCCTGCGGATGAGATCGTCCGCATGGGGCCGCTTGCCAGCCTCGACCAGCGCGACGAAGTGCGCGCTCGTATCCGCGACCTGCTCGGCGATGCCGAAATCGTCGCCGGCGATCCCGACACCCCGCGCGTCATTTCGGGCGATCCCGAAGCCGGCGCCTTCCTCAATCCGGTGTTGCTCTACTGCGATCGACCCTGGGAAGCGAAGGCCGTACATGATGTCGAGGCATTCGGCCCGGTCAGCACGGTCATGCCCTACGATTCCGCCGAAGAGGCCGTCGATCTCGCTCGCCGCGGCATGGGCAGCCTTGTCGCCTCGGTTTTCACCAACGATCTGGCCTTCGCTGAAGAGGTCGTGCTCGGTATGGCGCCGTTCCATGGCCGCGTCCTCATCGGCAACCGCGCCAGCGCCAAGTCCTCGACCGGCCACGGGTCACCGCTGCCCGGTCTGGTACACGGGGGGCCTGGTCGTGCCGGCGGCGGCGAGGAACTGGGCGGCATGCGGGGCGTCAAACACTATATGCAGCGCACTGCCGTGCAGGGTTCTCCGACGCTTCTTTCCGCTGTTACCGGCCGCTGGGTCGCCGGCGCAGAGACGCGCAAGGACGGCGAGCATCCCTTCCGCAAGTCGCTGGCCGAGCTACGCATCGGCGACCAGCTCGTTACCGCTACCCGCACCGTGACGCTGGAAGACATTGAGCATTTCGCGCATTTCACGGGCGATACATTCTACGCCCATATGGATGAGGAGGCGGCCAAGGCCAATCCGTTCTTTGACGGGCGCGTCGCCCACGGTTACCTCATCGTCTCCTTTGCCGCCGGTCTCTTCGTCGATCCCACACCGGGTCCGGTTCTGGCGAACTACGGTGTCGATAATTTGCGCTTCCTCACCCCGGTCTATCCTGGCGACACGCTGCAGGTGCACCTGACCTGCAAGGAGATCAATCCTCGCGTTGATGCCGAGCACGGCGAGGTGCGGTGGGATTGCAAGGTCACCAATCAAAATGCGGTTTCCGTTGCGGAGTATGACGTATTGACCATGGTGGCAAAGAGGCGGAATTGAGAGGCCGACGACGATGGCAGGCGAGCAGGATCCCCACCGACTTGAAATGACGGCGCTGATGACGCCCGGCAAGGCGAGTTTCAGCGGTAAGGTGCACGGCGGCGCGTCGCTCAATTTGCTGGATCGGGTGGCCGTTTTCTTCGCCTCGCGCTTTTCCAAGCAGTATGCCGTAGCGCTCTCTGTCGATCAGGTAAAGTTCAAGGAGCCGATCCAAGTCGGCGAGTTGGTGACCTTTCCTGCCTGGATCAACCATACGGGGCCTACCTCTATGGGAGTTAGCATCCGGGATGAGGCGGAGGACGTACTTTCCGGCCTGTGCCGGCACAACAATTGCAGCTATTCACCATGGCGGCCGTTGACGATGTCGGCCGTCCCGAACTGTTACCAGTCACACCCTTCGATTTTCGCCGGAACAAAGCTGTCGAGCTTCGCCGCATGCTCCGTCGTGAGTTTGCGGTGCGGCTTCAATCGGTGGCAGCCACCGGGCGGGACGTTGAAAGAGCCGGAGACGAGTAAATGCCGCAGATCTACGCCTATGACGGGGTGGTTCCAGTTATCGATCCCACTGCGTTCGTGCATCCCGCAGCAGTTGTTATCGGCGACGTGATTGTCGGCTCTGCCTGCTACGTCGGGCCAGGTGCGGTGCTGCGCGGCGATTTTGGCCGCATCTTGCTTGAACGCGGATCGAACGTGCAGGAAACGTGCGTCGTGCACAGCTTCCCTAACCTCGAGGTGGTCGTCGGCGAGGATGGCCATATCGGTCATGGGGCGGTGCTTCATGGTTGCCGGATTGGCCGCAACGCGATGGTCGGGATGAATGCAGTCATCATGGACGAGGCTGTGATCGGCGAGAATGCCATTGTCGCAGCCATGGCCTTCGTCAAGGCCGGGGCAGAAATTCCCGCAAACAGTCTTGCAATCGGTTCGCCTGCCCGTGTCGTCAGGGAGCTTTCGGCCGAGGAAATCGCATGGAAACGCGAGGGAACCGCCATCTACCAGCGCCTCGCGCTGGAGGCGAAAGACAAGCTGGTTCCCGTCGAGCCTCTTTCTGCGCCCGAGCCTGACCGGCGGCGCATACGCGCGCCGGATTACGATCCGCTCGTGCTCGAAAGGCTGAAGCTCGGTGATGGCTGACCGCCCCCGTCAGCGGACGGCCTTGACGCCTTCGAGGATGAGCGTGGTTGCGATATCCGCATATTCGTCGCGGGTAATTGGGCCGTTTGGCCGAAACCACATATAAACCCAGTTCATCATGCCGAAGAGTGACATGGTAACCGGCATCAGCAACGGTCTGTCGCGGTTAAGGTCCGGATTGATGCTCTGTATAACGCCGGAGAAGCGCTTGACAATCCGCCTTTCGATTGTCTGCAGCTCGGAAAGCTGCTCTTGCGTCAGCGCGTCAGTTCCGTTGAGCTGAACCTTGTGCTCATTGTCCCGGCCCTCGTAGTTCTTCATAACGGCTTTCACCAGAAGGCGCAGCCGTTCCTGTGGCGCCACATCGGTGCAGTCCGCGACTTCGATCGCGCCTTCGAGTTCTGTCAGGTGCGTGCGAACGATGTCGAAGATTAGCGCGTCCTTGCTAGGGTAGTAATGATAGAGCAAGGCCTTCGAGACGTTGCTGTGAGACGCGATCATCGACATGGAGGCCTTTTCCATACCCGTCTCGGCGAATACCGCCGCCGCACTCGTTAGAATGCCACGCTGCTTCTCCTCGAAATCAACTGCCCGCGTCCGTGCCATATCCGTCCTGCTCTGCTTATTCCCAGGTTCTCGCCGCGCGAGGCCACCGTGCCTCCCTATACACACTTAACCCGGTGCCGAGCTACCCCGGCGCTGCGTTCATTCACTGTTTCGGGCGGTTGTCGACCACCCGTTTTGCCTTGCCCTCAGAGCGCACTACACCACCAGGCTCGTGCACGGTGATCTTCGTGGAAACTCCGACCACGCTTTTGATGTGGTGAGCGAGTTCCTTCGCCGATCCGGCGCGCGCGCCCTCTTCGGCCGCTTCAAAGGTACATTCGACGTGAACCGTCATGTTGTCCATACGGCCGGAGCGGCTGAGCTCGATCTGGAAATGCGGTGCGAGGCCGCGACATTTCAGGATCTGCTCCTCGATCTGCGTGGGAAAGACGTTGACGCCGCGCAGGATCAACATGTCGTCGGAGCGGCCAGTTATCTTCTCCATGCGGCGCATGGAACGCGCAGTGCCGGGAAGCAGCCGCGTCAGGTCGCGCGTGCGATAGCGGATGATCGGCAGGCCTTCCTTGGTGAGAGTGGTGAAAACCAGCTCGCCGATCTCACCGTCGGGCAGGATCTCGCCCGTCGCCGGGTCGATGATCTCGGGATAGAAGTGATCTTCCCAGATGTGCAGGCCGTCCTTCGTCTCTACGCATTCATTGGCGACACCCGGACCCATGACTTCCGATAGGCCATAGATGTCGACGGCATGCATGTCGAACGCCTGCTCGATTTCCGCGCGCATGGCGTTCGTCCATGGCTCGGCGCCGAAGATGCCGACGGCAAGGGAGCTTTCACGCGGGTCGATACCGTGGCGGCGAAACTCGTCGAGGATCGACAGCATGTAGGAAGGCGTGACCATGATGATGCGCGGTTTAAAATCCTGCATCAGCGTGACTTGGCGCTCGGTCATGCCACCGGAAATCGGAACGACCGTGCAGCCGAGTTTTTCGGCGCCGTAGTGCGCACCGAGGCCACCGGTAAATAGGCCATAGCCATAGGCGATATGTACTATATCGCCTGCACGGCCACCCGAAGCACGGATCGAGCGGGCGACGACGGTCGCCCAGGTGTCGATGTCCTTTGCGGTATAGCCCACAACAGTCGGCTTGCCGGTCGTGCCGGAGGAGGCATGGATGCGAGATAGCTTTTCACGCGGCACGGCGAACATGCCGAAGGGATAGGTGTCGCGCAGATCCTTCTTGGTGGTGAAGGGGAACTTCGCGAGATCCGACAGCGTGTGCAGATCTGAGGGGTGAACGCAAGCCTCGTCGAAGCGCTGCCGGTAGAAGGGCGAATTTTCGTAGGCGTGGGTCAGCGACCATTTCATGCGCTGAAGCTGTAGCGCGGAAATCTCGTCGCGCGACGCCGTCTCGATCGCTTCGAGGTCGCCGGGGCGGGGGGACAGGTCTTCCATAAAAATCTCCTCCGAGAATGCGAGATGGTACCGGGATCAGCCCTGTTCCGGCAGATGGGTACCCTTGACTGTTCGCGAGTGGCCACGAAATTCCGCGACATGCTCGCCCTCCTGATTGGTAACGCGGATATCGTAGATTCCGCCCCGTCCACGGCGCGACACCTGCCGTGCCGTCGCCGTCAGCCGATCGCCCTTGAAAGCCGGTGCGATGAAGCTGACCGAACAGTGCTGGGCGACGGTGCGCTGGTTATAGGTATTGCAGGCAAAGGCGAAAGCCGAATCCGCCAGCGTGAAGATGTAGCCGCCATGGCAGGTGCCGTGGCCATTTGTCATCGTCTCGACAACGGTCATGGCAAGGGTTGCCTCGCCTGGCGCGACGGAAATTACCTCCATGCCGAGATGACGGGTGGCGTTGTCGTCGTCCAACATGGCTTTGGCGCAGGCTTCGGCCAGCTTCTCAGGCGAAAGGCTGGCGACGCTCATTTGCCCTTGAACTCCGGCTTGCGCTTTTCGAGGAATGCTGAAACGCCTTCGGCATAGTCGGCGTTGCGGCCTGCCTCGCGCTGCAGATCGCGTTCGAGGTCAAGCTGCTGGTCGAGCGAATTGGTGGCGGCGGCCTGGATGGCGCGCTTCGTCATGCCGAGACCTTTGGTCGGGCCGGCGGCGAGGCGGGTGGCAAGTGCTAATGCCTCCTCCTGCAGTTTGTCGTCATCGACGGCGCGCCAGATCAAACCCCAGTCGGCGGCGGTTTCGGCGCCAAGCGGCTCGGCGGTGAACGCCAATGCCTTGGCACGCGCCTCGCCGATCAGCCGCGGCAGGCTCCAGGTTCCGCCGGAATCGGGCACGAGGCCGATCTTCGCGAAAGCCTGGATGAAGCGGGCGGAGCGGGCGGCAAGCGTGATATCGCAGGCGAAGGCGATGTTGGCCCCGGCTCCGGCAGCAACGCCGTTCACCCCGCAGATCACAGGCTTTTCGAGGCTGCGGATGAGGCGGAGCAGCGGATTGTAGAAGGTCTCGATCGTATGGCCGAGGTCCGGCGCACCCTTGCGCGGGTCGCGGTCGCCGAGATCCTGTCCCGCGCAAAACCCGCGGCCGGCGCCGGTCAGCAGGACCGCACGCACATCCGCATCCGCATGGGCGCGCTCGAAGCCGGCGCGTAGCGCAAGATGCATCTCTTCATTAAATGCATTGAGCTTGTCCGGGCGGTTCAGCGTAAGGCTGAGAACGCCATCGGCAAACGCCGATAGAATGGTATCGGATTCGGCCATGTTTCCTCCCTGTCGCCCTTCCCAGCGGCGACCGTAAAAAAGTTCTTGCATAAACCGACCGGTCAGTCAATTATAAAACCACCGACTGGGAGGAGTGAATATGACCGGACTTTTCGAGCGCCATCGCCCGACGCTGAACGCTGCACTGGAAGCGGCCGCCAAGCGCGAGTTCTGGTCCGCCTATTCCGAAGTGCCGAGTGGCAAAATCTACGGCGAGACCGCCAGAGATGATGGCCTCGCGGTTTACAAGGCACGCCTCGGAAAATCCTTCAACCTGCCGGGCCATCCTGCGGAAGGCACGGTCGGTGCGGAAGTCTCACCTTACGGCCCGTCTCTCGGCATCACCTATCCCCAGGTGTCCGTCGAAATGCTGGTTTCCGCTTCGTGCGCCGCCGCGCCACAATGGTCGTCCGCTTCACCGGAGGCTCGCACCGGCATTTGTCTCGAAATTCTGAAGCGTCTCAATGCCAGAAGCTTTGAGATCGCGAATGCTGTCATGCACACGACCGGCCAGGCCTTCGCCATGGCCTTCCAGGCGGGCGGCCCACATGCGCAGGATCGCGGTCTCGAGGCCGTGACTTACGCCTACGCTGAAATGAATCGTACTCCGGCTAAGGCGATTTGGACGAAGCCGCAGGGCAAGAATGATCCGATCGTCATGGAAAAGCATTGGCGCATCGTTCCGCGCGGCGTCTCCCTCGTCATCGGCTGCAACACTTTCCCGACCTGGAACAGCTATCCCGGCCTGTTCGCCAGCCTTGCGACCGGTAACACCGTGATCGTCAAGCCGCACCCGGCAGCGATCCTGCCGCTCGCTATTACCGTCGAAATTGCGCGGCAGGTGCTGGTCGAACAGGGCTTTGCCGCCGATGTCGTGCTGCTCGCTGCTGACGCGCCAGGATCCGAAATCACCAAGGACCTTGTTCAGCATCCGGCCGTCGTCATAGTTGACTATACAGGTTCCAACAGTTTTGGCAGCTGGGTGCGTGCAAACGCCGGTAATGCCGACGTCTATACCGAAGAGGCTGGCGTAAATTCCATCGTCATCGGCGCCACCGACGATTTTGCAGGCATGTGTGGAAACATAGCCTTTTCTTTGTCACTTTACTCCGGCCAGATGTGCACCGCGCCGCAGGATATTTTCGTGCCGCGCGGCGGCATCGAGACGAATGAGGGCCACAAGAGCTTCGACGCGGTTGCATCCGGTATCGCCTCTGCCGTCGATGGTCTGCTCGCCGACCCGGGGCGTGCGGCAGGTGTCTGCGGCGCCATTGCCAACTCTGCCACTCTGTCCCGCATTGATGCGGCGCGATCGCTCGGCCGCGCTTTGCGCGATTCTGCGCCGGTCGAAGGACTGGACGGAGCGCGCACCGCGACACCACTGATCCTTGCCGTCGATGCGGCCGATACGAATGCCTACGGCGAGGAGCGCTTCGGTCCGATCGCCTTCGTGGTCGCTGTCGATAATGTAACTGAAGGCGTCAACCGGGCAGCAGATCTCGCGGAGCACAAGGGCGCGATCACGGCGGCACTGTACGAAACAGACGAGGCGCAAATTCTTGCTGCCGCCGATCGCTTCGCGGCGGCGGGGGTCAATCTTTCGGTCAATCTAACGGGCGGTATCTACGTCAATCAGAGCGCCGCCTTCAGCGATTTCCACGTTACCGGTGCCAACCCCGCGGGCAATGCCAGCCTGACGGATGCGGCTTTCGTTGCAAACCGGTTCCGCGTGGTGATGTGGCGTCGCCCTGTGGCGTCGTGAGAGGAACTTCGACTTAAACCTTTTTCTTTGGGAGGAGAAACCAACATGAAACTTTTGACGACGACTGCACTCGCAGGTTCGCTGGCGCTTGCCCTCGGCTTTGCCTCGCCTGCTTTCGCAGACATCAAGATCGGCGCGACCATCTCCGAGACCGGCCCCGCCTCGTTTCTTGGCGACCCGGAAGCAAAGACGCTGAAGATGCTGGTCGAAGAGATCAATGCGGCCGGGGGTGTCAACGGTGAAAAGCTCGAGCTCGTCATCTATGACGACGGCGGCGACCCGAACAAGGCGCGTACCTTTGCGACCCGTCTCGTCGAGGACGATGAAGTAGTTGCGGTCATCGGTGGCACGACAACGGGCACATCCATGGCCATCATCCCGGTCCTGGGCGATGCCGAAGTGCCGTTCATCTCGCTTGCAGGCGCGGTCGAGATCATCGATCCAGTCAAGCCTTTCGTCTTCAAGACTCCGCATACCGATCGCATGGCCTGCGCCAAGATCTTCGAAGACATGAAGATGAACGGAATCACCAAGATCGGCATGATCTCGGGTTCTGATGGCTTTGGAGCTTCCATGCACAAGCAGTGCCTGGCGATTGTCGGCGAATACGGCATCGAGGTTCTGGCTGACGAGACCTATGGCCCAACTGATGCCGACATGACGCCGCAGCTCACCAACATCAAGGGCAAGGATGGCATCCAGGCGGTGCTGAACCCGGGCTTCGGCCAGGGTCCGGCGATCGTGACGCGCAACTATGCACAGCTGGCTGTCGGCCTGCCTCTGTACCAGTCGCATGGCGTGGCCTCAGATGGTTTCATCGAGCTTGCCGGGGCACAGGCTGCTGAAGGTGTGCGCCTGCCAGGCACGGCGCTGCTCGTCTCCGGCCTCTTGCCGGAAAGCGACCCGCAGAAGGCCGTGGTTGTCGCCTATAAGGCAGCCTACGAGAAAGCAACCGGCAAGCCTGTGTCAACTTTCGGCGGTTATGCCCATGATGCGCTCCGCATTCTTGTTGATGCGATTAAGCGGGCGGGCAGCGCCGAACCATCGGCGATCCGCGATGCGATCGAAGGTACGTCCGGTCTTGTCGGCACAACTGGCACGGTGACGATGTCGGCAACAGACCACCTTGGCCTCGATCTCTCCGCGTTCCGTATGCTGGAGATCGAAAAAGGCGGTTGGAAGATCGTCGAATAATCGAACCGTGCCGCCGGTCTGCGCCATGAGGGCGCCGGCCGGCGGGAACCGTCGCGCCAAGCGGAGGCTTCCATGCCCGAACTATTGCAATTCCTTCTGTCCGGGATAACGGTCGGCGCCGTCTATGCGCTGGCCGCCCTCGGCTTCACGATCATCTACAACGCGTCCGACGTCGTGAACTTCGCCCAGGGCGAGTTCGTCATGCTCGGTGGTATGATCACCTTCTTCGCACATTCCGCTGGAATACCGCTACCACTGGCTGCATTGATGGCCATCATCGTGACGGCGGCCGTCGGCGTGGCGCTCAACAAGCTGGCGATCGAGCCTGCACGTGGCGCCCCGGTCGTTTCGCTGATCATCATAACCATTGGTGCCTCAATCTTCATCCGCGGTGCGACGCAACTGGTGTTCGACAAACAGCTCCACCGCTTCCCGGCCTTCTCCGGCGACCAGCCGATCCTCATCGGCGGCGCGACCATCCTGCCGCAGAGCATCTGGGTAATCGCCGGGGCGCTTGCCGTCTTTGTCTGTCTCTGGCTGTTTTTCACACGTACTCTGATCGGCCGTGCGGTGCTGGCGACGGCGAACAACCGCGTCGCGGCCCAACTCGTCGGCATCAACACTAATTTTGTGATGACGCTCTCCTTCGCCATGTCCGCAGCCATTGGGGCGCTGGCCGGGGTGCTGGTGACACCGATCACGCTGACGAGCTATGACGTTGGCCTGGCACTGGCGCTGAAGGGCTTTGCCGCCGCCATGCTCGGCGGCATGGGAAACCCGAAGGGCGCACTGGTCGGCGGCTTGCTGCTCGGTGTCTTGGAGGCGATGACGGCCGGCTATATTAGTTCGCAATACAAGGATGCGGCCGCCTTCATCGTCATTCTCGCCGTGCTCTTCGCCATGCCGCAGGGCCTGTTTAGCCGCAAGTCGACGGATCGGGTGTGATCATGCGGCTCACCAGCAAGGCAACCACGCTTCTCATCCTCGCCGCGGCTATCGCGATCACGCCGGTCTTCTTCCCGTCGTCCTATTATTTCCGGGTCGGCTCGCTGATCTTCGTCAATGGTTTGGCAGTGACGGGGCTTGTTATACTCATCGGCTATGCCGGCCAGATCAGCCTGGGGCACGCGGGTTTCGCCGGCATCGGCGCCTATGCCTGTGCGCTGGCGCCTGTTCATCTCGGCCTGCATCCGGCACTCGCCGCCCTGCTCGGCGCGCTTTTGTCCGCCGCCATCGCCTACCTGGTCGGCCGGCCGATCCTGCGGCTCAAGGGTTACTATCTCGCGGTCGCCAGCCTCGGCTTCGGCATTCTTGTCTCCATGGTGCTGTCCAACGAGGCGCAGTTGACCGGCGGGCCGGATGGCATGGCGGTGCCGGAACTCGGACTTCGCGCCGTGTTGAAGGCGATCGGCATCGACCTGTCCAATACCGAATTCTGGTATGCCTTTTCCGGCTTGGTGCTGTTGATCGGCGCCTGGCTGGCGCTCAACCTCTACCATAGTCCGACCGGTCGGGCGCTCAGGGCGCTGCACGGTTCGGAAGTTGCGGCCCGCACGGTCGGCGTCGATGTCGCGCATTACAAGCTCGTCGCCTTCGTCATCTCGGCAGTCTATGCTTCGGTGTCGGGTTCGTTGCTGGCGCTGCAAAACAAGTTCATCACGCCTGACGTCGCAGGCTTCATGCACTCAATCGAGATGGTCACAATGACGGTGCTCGGCGGCGCGGGCTCGGTGCTTGGCGCCATCCTGGGTGCGGCGATCCTAACCGCGCTGCCGCAGGTGCTGACGGTCTTCCAGGAATACGAACAGCTCATGCTTGGCCTCGTCATGATGCTCGTCATGATCTTCATGCGCGAGGGCCTGCTACCCTCCATCGCGCGCCGCATCCGGGGGAGGGCAGAATGAGCCTGCTTCAGATCGAAAGTTTGGGTATCGATTTCGGCGGCTTGCGCGCCGTCAATGGTGTCGGCTTCTCCCTGAAACCCGGCGAGATCGTTTCGGTCATCGGCCCGAACGGCGCCGGCAAGACGACGCTGTTCAACATGATCTCCGGCGTCTATTTCCCGGCGCGCGGCCGCGTCGTGCTGGATGGCGTGGACGTCACCCGCATGCCGCCGCACCTTCTGGCGCGGCGTGGCCTGTCGCGCACCTTCCAGAACCTGCAGATATTCCAGTCGATGAGCGTTCTGGAAAACGCCATCGCCGGACATCACCTGCATGAGCGCGGCTCGGTCTTCGCCGATCTTTTCTCGCTGCCCGCCGCGCGCCGCCGCAGCCAGGCATCGGAGGAAAGCGCTCGGGCGCTGCTCGACCGTGTCGGCCTCGGGCGTGCGGCCGAACAGGAGGCGGGCTCGCTCTCCTACGGCGCGCTGAAGCGGCTGGAAATCGCCCGTGCATTGGCGCTGAAGCCGCGTGTGCTTCTACTCGACGAACCGGCCGCCGGCTGCAACGCTGTTGAGACGGAGGAGATCGATCATCTGATCGCCAAGGTCGCGGCCGAAGGCGTGGCCATCCTCCTGGTGGAACACGACATGAAGATGGTCATGCGCATTTCCAACCATATCGTGGTGCTCGATCATGGCGAGAAGATTGCCGAAGGGGAGCCGGCAGCGATTTCGCGCAATCCACGCGTCATCGAAGCCTATCTCGGCGCCCATGCGACGGAGGTCCAGAATGCTAACGGTTGAGGGACTGCGCTCGCGCTATGGCCGCATCGAGGTGTTGCACGGCATCGATCTCGACGTGGCGTCCGGCGAGATCGTCACGGTTGTCGGCGCGAACGGCGCCGGCAAGACTACGCTGCTCAAATGTCTCTCCGGCATCCAGCCGGTTTCGTCCGGCTCAATCGTCTTCCGCGGCGAGACGCTGACAACCGTGCCGGCGCATGCCCGCGTGCGCCGCGGCCTCGCCCAATCACCGGAAGGTCGACAGATTTTCACCAATCTGACGGTCGAGGAGAATCTGCGTCTCGGCGCCTATCTTTTTGCCGACGAAAAGGTGGACAGCGACATGCAGGACGCCTTCGCGATGTTCCCGATCCTCAAGGAGAAACGGAACCTTGCGGCGGGCGGCCTGTCCGGCGGCCAGCAGCAGATGCTGGCGATCGCCCGCGCGCTGATGGCCCGCCCCTCCTGCCTGCTGCTCGATGAGCCGAGCATGGGGCTTGCGCCCATCCTCGTCGCGCAGATCTTCGACGTGGTAAAGAGCCTGAAGGCGCTCGAGGTCACCGTGCTCCTCGTCGAACAAAACGCTTTTGGCGCGCTCTCCGTCGCCGATCGCGGCTATGTCATGGAGACGGGGCACATCATCATGTCCGGCCCTGCCGCCGAATTGATCGCGGACGAACGTATCCGCGCCGCTTACTTGGGAATATGACACCATGACCGTGACTATCGCCCACGAAGGCACCATCGCCATCGTCACTGTCGACAATCCGCCCGTCAACGCTCTGTCGCAGGCGCTGCGTCAGGCTTTGGTCGAAGCCGTGACGGAACTCGACGCCGACGACGCGGTGAAGGCCGTCGTTCTGGTTTGCGCCGGACGCACCTTCATTGCAGGCGCCGATGTCAAAGAGTTCGGCCAGCCGCCGCAACCGCCCCATCTGCCGGATGTGGTGGTGGCCATCGAGGCTGCGCAGAAGCCCTGGGTCGCAGCGATACATGGCAGTGCGCTTGGCGGTGGGCTGGAAGTGGCGCTCGGCTGCGCCTACCGGGTGGCCGTTCCCTCCGCTAGTCTCGGCCTGCCGGAAGTCAAACTAGGCATCATCCCCGGTGCCGGCGGCACAGTGCGTCTGCCACGCCTGATCGGACCAGCCGCCGCCGTCGATCTCGTGACGGGCGGCATCCCGGTTGGGCCGAAGAAGGCGCAAGCGCTGGGCCTCATCGATGCGGTGACCGATGGCGACCTGCGTGCCGGTGCGATTGCCTTTGCGAACGACATCGCCGGCAAACCAGTGCCACAGCCGATTTCCGGCCGTGCCGTGCCGGCTGTCGAAGCCGGGTTCTGGGAGGGTGCGGAAAAGGCCGTCGCTGCCAAGGCGAAACGCGAAGTCGCGCCGCTCAAGGCACTCGGCTCCGTTCGCAACGCCAGCGAAACGGATTTCGCAAGCGCCATGGCCTTTGAGCGGGAAACCTTTCTGGAGCTGCGCGGCTCGGCCCAGGCGGCGGCGCTGCGCCATGTCTTTTTCGCCGAGCGCGCGGCACCTCGGCCACCCGAGCTCGCTGGCGTCACGCCGCGCGATATGCGCTCGGCGGCCGTGATTGGTGGGGGCACGATGGGTGCCGGAATTGCGGCGGCGCTGCGCGATGCCGGCCTGCCGGTCGCTCTTATCGAGCGCGACAAGGCGGCGGTCGAGCGAGGGCTTGCGAATATTCGCGCCATCTTTGAAGGCTCGGTGAAACGCGGCCACATCACGCAGGACGTCGCGGCCGAACGCATTGCGGGTGTCATCGGCAGTGACGACTACGGCCTGCTCGCGGATACGGATCTAGTCATAGAAGCGGTCTTCGAGGATATCGCCGTCAAGCGCGCCGTCTTCGCAAAACTTTCGGAGGCCTGCCGGCCGGATGCGGTGCTGGCGACAAACACCTCCTATCTCGATCCCAACACCATTAGTGAAGGCGTAAGTCGTCCCGAACGCTTCCTCGGCTTGCATTTCTTTAGTCCGGCGCACATCATGAAGCTGCTGGAGATCGTGCCGACGGAGGCGACGGCGCCGGAGGTTCTGGCGACCGGATTCGCGCTTGCCCGCCTGCTCGGCAAGATCCCGGTTCGGGCTGGCATCTGCGACGGTTTCATCGGCAACCGGATCCTGAAGGTGACGCGCGCGCAGGCCGAACGGTTGCTGCTCTCCGGCGCTACGCCCTCGGCCGTCGATGCCGCCATGCGCGTCTTCGGCCTGCCGATGGGGCCTTTCGAGGCACAGGATCTCGGCGGACTCGATATCGCCGCCTTCCAGCGCAAGGCCGCCCGTGAACGCGGCGAAACACCGTTCGCCCCGGTCGCCGAACGGCTCTGCGCCATCACGCGTTTCGGCCAGAAATCTGGCGGTGGCTGGTACGATTACCTGCCGGGCGACCGCGCTCCAAAACCGTCCGAGACCGTGGCTGAGATCATTGCCGAAGAGGCCTCCGGCCGGCCACAGCGGGTCTGGGACGAGGCATCGATCGCCGATGCGATCATCCTGCCGATGGTCAACGAGGCGATGCGCATTCTCGAGGAAGGCGTGGCGTTGCGTGCTGCCGATATAGACCTCGTGAAAATCCACGGCTACGGCTTCCCGCGCTCGCGCGGCGGGCCAACACATTATGCGCAGGCACGGGGCCTTGTGGAAGTTGCCGCAGTGCTGGACCGGTTTTCGAGTGAAGGTCTTGCCGAACCGCCCTGCGAAGCTTTGCGCCGGGCGGCGGAAGACGGCAGCTTTTCAGCTTCTGCTGCTCAGTAATGTCTGCGAGTTTGCCGAGTCGGCTTCGAGAAACGGGTTCGGCTTTGGCCGGGGGGAGACATATTTCATTCGTTCACGACGCCGACTTCCGAGCCGGCAACAGTAGAAATAGGATCGACCCTGAGACTTGCCACCGTGTTTTTTCGTGGTCCAACGACCGTCTGGCTGATCTCACTATTCCAATTCCGCCAGCTGCGCCGAGCATCTACAACAGAGGAGGTTCCATGTTTATAAAATCCAAGATTTTGTGCCGGCTGTGGCTTTCCGCCGGCCTTGCCGTTCTTCCCGTCACCGCAGCAACAGCAGGCTCCACGGTGGAAATCATTCGCGACGATTGGGGTGTGCCACACGTCTATTCGGAAGATGTCTACGGTCTCTACGCAGGGTTCGGCTATGCCGTTGCGGAAGACCGGCTGTTCCAGATGGAGATGTCGAAGCGATCTGTGCTGGGCACAGTTTCGGAAGTTCTCGGCATCGAATATCTTCCTTTCGACCTGCGCTTCCGCTCGGATTTCGACCATGACGACATCCGCGCCCAGATCGAGACGCTTCCGGCGGATCAGCGCAACATCCTGAAGGGCTATGCCGCCGGCTACAACAAGCGCCTTGCAGAAGTGATGGCCGCTGTGGAAACACTTTTGCCCAAGCAGTTCTCGGAGTTCGGTTTCAAGCCCAGTACCTGGACGGAATTCGACGTGGCGATGCTCTATGTCGGCACGATGGCGGGCCGGTTTTCCCACTACAGCGCCGAGTTGGACAACGCCAAAATCCTGGCTGCTCTGGAAAAGAAACACGGCCCCGAGAAGGCAAAGATCCTGTTCGACCAGATGTACTGGATCGAAGATCCGCTTGCGCCGACCACCGTTCGGGCAGGCGGCCAATACCAGCGCAAGGCCGAGATGGAATGGCCCGAATCGGGGCGGTTTGCAGCGCTTGTCGACATGGTCGTTCCAGGCGGCGACGACACACGGCCCCGCGCTAGCAATGCATGGCTTCTCGGTCCTAAGAAGACGACCGACGGCAGCACCATCCTCATCAACGGACCTCAATTCGGAAACTTCAACCCGGCCTATGTGTTTTCGATCGGCCTTCACGGAGCGGGCTTCGACCTGACCGGAAACACCCCCTTTGCGGTGCCAAATGTGCTATTCGGCACCAACGGTACCATCGCCTGGGGCGCAACCGCCGGGCCGCTTGACGTCAACGACTACTACCAGCTTGACCTCAATCCTAAGAACCCGCAGCAGTATCGTAGGAAAGGCGCCTGGGTCGATATGAAACCAAAGGTCGAGCGGTTCAACGTCAAGGGCCGGCCCGAAGTTACGACGACGGTCTACCGCAGTGACTACGGCGTCGTCAGCGCGATTGATCCTCAATCCAACACGGCCTTCGGCTTCAAGCGTTCCTGGGCCGGTTATGAAATCCAAACGCTGATGGCCTGGGTCAACTCCACTAAGGCGCAGAACTACGAAGAATGGCTGGATCAAGCCTCAAAGGTGGCAACGACCATCAACTGGTACTACGCCGACAAGAATGGGAATATCGGCTACGTCTCGCCCGGTTATTTGCCGCGGCGCGCTGACGCGCAGGATCCGCGCCTGCCGGCCAAAACCGATGGCTCGATGGAGTGGCAGGGCATTCGCTCGTTCGATGAGGTTCCCAAAACCTACAATCCTGAGATCGGTTATATTGCCAACTGGAACAACCGTTCCGCCAAGGGCAGCCTGGCGACGGTCGAAGGCAGCCCGTGGGGTGGCGCTGATCGTGTCGTCGAAATCATGTCGCGGCTCGAGAGCCGCGACAAGCTGACGCCCGGGCAAGCCTGGGACATCAACCGGGAAATCAGCTTCCTCGACATCAATGCCCGCTATTTCGTGCCGTTCATCCTGAAGGCTGCAGCATCCCTTCCCGCCGACGACAAACGGCAGAAGATGGTGGAAATCCTGCGACAGTGGGATGGCCAGCAGATCCGTGACAAGACCGGTCTTGCCAATAGCCCGGCCGTTGCAATCTTCCGCGCATGGATGGATATTATGGTGGCGTCCGTCCTGCTTGACGACAATCCTGCGATCCCTCCGAAGATCCTGCAGAACCGAATCTCGCAAGCCTCGCAGATACTACACAATGCACTGCTTGGTTCGAAATCGGGTGTGCCGCAAACCTTCGACTTCTTAAACGGCGCCGACGAAGCTGGACGGGATCGGATCGTGCTGGAGGCGCTTGCTAAGACTGGTGAGGCGCTGACGGCGCAGTTCGGAAGCGACTCCTCCGATACCTGGCGCATCCCGCTGACCGGTCACGTCTTCGAGACAGAGAACTATCTCAAGATCCCGCAGGCCTCGCCGTCCGAAAAGCGTGAGATCGGAACTGCGATGAACCGCGGCACCGAAAACAACATGATCGTGTTCGAGGGTGGCAAGGCCAGCTTCTGCGCCGTCACGCCGCCCGGGCAAAGCGGTTTCATCAGCCCGTCCGGGCAGGCCTCACCACACTATGAGGACCAACTTGCGCTATATGAAAACTTCGAGTGCCGGCCCCAAGCTTTGTTGAGGGCAGATGTCGACGCCAAGGCAACCAATACACTCCGCTTTACCGTCGAGTGAGGGCGAGGGAAAGGGTACACTACCGGGGATAGCCGGGACGGCGCGGTAGCCGGTAGATGCAACTCGTCGGCGGCCGTGCGCAGCCGTTGGGGAATTGAAAGCCGCCTCCTTGGTCGACATTGCATTCCACGACGAACTGCTTTTTCACCATGCGCGCGGAGACTCGAGAACGCAAGCCAACACCCCTTCCATGAGGGCGCAATGCCAGTAGTAGGCCCGTTGGTCGGGATGGGCCGGGGTGTTGATTTCCACGCGGAACTGAGCCCTTATGCGCCTAACCGGCTCAGTTCCGCGAGGAAACGTATGGCCCGCCCTGTTTGCAAGTAGTTTTTTAGATTCCCTGTGCAGTCTGCTTCAGCGTATTAGGTCTTACGGTCACGCCGTAGCCAAGATGGATATCCGCACGTCCAGAACCACGATAATCAACACAGTTTCAGTGAACCATTTCCACGGCTGGGCTTTCTGAACGCCGATTGACTATCAGGCCATCTATATTCCTTCTCGCAAACATCATGGGCTGCGTGTAAGCGCAGCCAACCCTGTTATGCTGGCGCTACGCCGAAAGTTTTCTCATACGGTTGCTCCCTACGCAAAATTGCCCAGGCAATACGCGCAAGCTTGTTTGCTAGGGCAACGATCGCGACACTACGGTGAATACCGCGGGAAACCAGCGCTCGAAGCCACTGGCCGACAGGCGTATAGCTTTGACTGAGTACGGGCATCGCCGCTCGAGCGCTGTACACAAGCAAAATTCGAAGGCAGGTTGTTGCCGCGTTTCGTTATTACGAGCAGCCGTGGCTTGCCACCGGCAGTGAACTGTCTTGGAACAGGCCCTAGCCACGCACCGAGATCTCGCGCATGTTTGTAGCTGGTTGCGTCGCCGATCGTGGCAACCAGGGCCGTGGCGTTAAATACACCGATACCGGGGATAGTCGTTGAACGACGCATCGCAAGCCCAGAACATAACCTTTGCAGGCACGGCGCAAGGCTCCTTCGACGTCACCGACGCCATACACAGCGTCTGCTGCCACCCATGAAAACGGCACATTGGCTGGCAGGGCATGCCGGATCATGTTCACAGCTAGGCTTGGTGGCGAAGGCTACAGCTTTGGGAACATGAGTGGCGGCCAGCCTTGCCGGATCACTGTTCCAGATTTTGGGCAAGTACAAGGCTCGATCGATAAAGGCATGACCACGAACGGCAACATAGGCGGCGAACACACCGATCTGGCAGTTCGTTATCTTGCCCGCCGAACCTGTATATTGACGCGACACTCCGCAGGATATCTCGCCCTGTTTGACAAAGCCTGTCTCATCGATGACAAGGACAGCATCATCTGTGGCAAGGTGCTCGACGACATACTCTCGCACGATGTCGCGAAGTCCATCCGCGTCCCACCGGCCGCGACCCAGAATGGCTTGTTGCTTCCAGGGACCGGAATCACCGGCCGCCTCAGCCCGCATCCAGCCCGTATTGCGGCGCTCGTCGTCCAGCAAACCATCCAGGAAAAAGTTGGCCGAAGCTGCAACACGCTCCTGCGTAAACAGTCCTCGAATACAAGACTTAACGTCTCGCAGCGACGATGCCCACAGTTCCAACGTTGTCTCGATTGACGCACCCATCATCCATGACCTCAGAATAATGGAGACCTAAAGATTCAGAACGTAGAGAAATACGCAACTGTAATGTTAGGCAGCACCCGCGCCACTTGCTCGTTGGCCGGTCGGCGAGGCCTTCTGGGAAATCAGCTGGTCGAACTCTACGATATGCCTAGTAAATTCAGAACCACTAAAAGAGGTGCGACGCTAAAAAGCACTCATTAACCAAACCAAACCATACTCTTCGGAAGATTTGGCGGAATGAGGGAGGTCACGATGTTTGGAATGGGTGCGTCTAGCGACGCATTGAACGTGTTTCGTGCAATGAGCAGATCGCAGGCCATCATTGAATTCGATCTTGAGGGTCGCATCCTCACCGCCAACGAGAACTTCTGCAAGGCGCTCGGATACGGTTTGAAGGAAATTGTCGGAAAGCATCACAGCATGTTCTGCAACCCTGCCACGGCTGCTTCGTCCGAATACCGGGACTTCTGGAAGCGACTGGGCGGTGGAGCGTTCGACGCGGGCACTTACAAGCGTATTGCCAAAGGCGGTCGTGAAATCTGGATCCAGGCATCGTACAACCCGGTCTGCCGGGGCGGCAAACCGTACAAGGTGATCAAGTTCGCGTCTGATATTACCGACGCCAGGGAACGGGCGGTCGAAGATGCAGGCAAGCTTGATGCTATCTCCCGATCGCAGGCCGTGATCGAGTTCACGCCGACGGGTCAGATTCTCACCGCCAATGCGAATTTCTGCCAGACTTTGGGTTACGAGTTTCAAGAAATCGTCGGTAAGCATCATCGCATCTTTTGCCGCAAGGATTATGCAGCGACGCAGGAATACGTCTCGTTCTGGCAACGGCTCGGGCGGGGCGAGTTCATCGCCAATGAATTCGTCCGCGTCGCCAAGTCCGGGAAGGAAATCTGGATTCAGGCCGCCTACAATCCTATCCTTGACTCTTCCGGCAATGTGAAAAAGGTCGTCAAATTTGCCACCGATGTCACCGAGCGCATGAGCGCGATCCAGGCGGTCAATGTCGGGATGAAGGCAATCTCCAACGGAGACCTGACGACCTCGCTCGACACACCATTCGTGCCGTCGATGGAGGAATTGCGCGAGAACTTCAACGTGTCGATCGCGCAGCTGCGTCAGACAATTGACCAGGTCGGCGAGAATGCAACTGCGATCGCAAACGGCTCCCGGGAGATCAGCGACAACTCCGACAGTTTCTCGAAAAGGACGGAGCAACAAGCTGCCTCTCTGGAACAGACGGCAGCCGAGCTGGAGCAGATCACCAAAACGGTGAAGGATTCGAGTGATCGCGCTCAAGAAGCGGGGCACCTTGTCGCACGCACCAAGGAAGGCGCTGAAGCATCCGGCAGCGTGGTTCGAAGCGCTGTTGCGGCCATGGATGATATCGAGAAATCGTCTGCCGAAATTACAAGCATCATCGGCGTTATCGACGAGATTGCCTTCCAGACCAATCTGCTTGCGTTGAACGCTGGCGTCGAGGCCGCACGCGCAGGTGACGCAGGCAAGGGCTTTGCCGTCGTCGCTCAGGAGGTGCGGGAACTGGCTCAGCGGTCGGCTAAGGCCGCAAAGGAGATCAAGGCGCTCATCAGCACGTCGAGCCAATTGGTCAGGAATGGCGTCGATCTGGTCGGGCAGACCGGGCAGTCGCTGGAACTGATCGTCCGGCAGGTTGCCGACATCAACGCCAACGTCGTTGCGATCGTCGAAGCCGCGCGCGAACAGTCCATCGGTTTGAAGGAGGTCAACGTCGCCGTCAATTCCCTGGATCAGGGGACACAGCAGAATGCCGCGATGGCAGAGGAAAGCACTGCGGCTAGCACCGACCTGGCATCGCAGGCTAGGTCACTTCAGCAGGCTCTCGCACAATTCAAAACAGGGTCGCGGCAGTCGGCGCCGCTTGCGGCGCGACCGCGAGCCGGCACCAACGTGGAGCCGCTCGCGAGACCACGGTCCGCCTCTCGATCATAGGTGTCGGTAGCTCTAGCTGCAGCAAATGACTGGGAGGAGTTCTGAGTTAAGACGGGTGACACAGTCGCGGCAGGTGAACTTTTCCCGCACTGTCTGAATGACCTTCCAGCTACGCGGTACGCTCTCCATCGTTTCAGTAATATCTTCGCCGAGTTTGCGAAGCCGTTCGCTGCCGCAGCAGTTGCAGGCAAACAAATGGCCTCTATTTTAGCCCAGCGAGGCTGTCAGCGCATCGTAACCATAGACCCAGGCAGGGTCCTCCGATTGCTTCAGCCAAGTGTTGGCGTTGGAGATAGTTTGCACCTTGGTCGCCCGCTCGCGGCGTGTGGCTTCGTAAATCGAGAAGGCGTCCGAGTAGCCAGCAACACCGCTCTCTTCGAGGCATCGGGTCAGGATTGCCGCGTCTTCGATGGCCATGCAGGCACCTTGTGCCATATGCGGGCGCATCGGGTGGCAGGCGTCACCAAGCATCACCAGACGACCACGGCTCCACAGGTTCAGGGGATCGCGGTTCCAGAAGGGCCATTTGGTAACGGTTTCGGTGGCGTCGATTAGAGCCTGAACAACGGGATGCGAACCGCCGAAGATCGCCTCCATTTCTTCTCGCGAACTATCGACGAAGCTGGTTTCGTGCTCCCATCCATCCACCGGCACGCCGGTAACGTAGTAATATTCATCGCCGTTGCCCTTGGTGGCATAGGCCATGATATGACGTGACGCTTCCCACCACCATTTGACGCAGGTTTCAAATTCTAGACCTGATGCCCGTAGCTTGTCTATATCGACCACAGCGCGGTGGCCGACCCAGCCGGAGAAACGTGGCTTTTCCGGCCCGAGTAACATTTCGCGGATCATGGAGTTGATGCCGTCTGCGCCGACAACGAGGCCCGCAGAAATCTGGCGTCCATTATCGAACGACAGCAGAACGTCGTTGTCGCGTTCCTCGATTGCCGTAAGGCGATGATCGAAATGCAGGCGGTCCTTTTCAAGGAAGGCGATCTGCTCCGCATGCATGTCTCCCCGATGGACCGTAATGTAGGAAGCGCCATATTCACGCCGGCCATAGTCGCCCAAAGGAATACGGGAAAGATATTCGCCGGTATTTCCATCGCGGGAAAACCAGAAATCAGGATGCGCGCCGATCTCTTCCAGACGTTTCTCCATGCCGATCTTGCGGAAGATTTTCATGACATTCGGCCCGATGTGAATGCCTGCACCGATACGGGAAAAGGCAGGTGCCTGTTCGAAGGAGTGCACGTCGAAACCGGCCTGTGAAAGAAGTGCCGCCGCCGCCGCGCCTCCGAGGCCAGCGCCGATCACAGCGATTTCAACTTTCTCTATAAGAGTGGTCATTGTTTTTCCTTTCAATTCTAATTGTTTGCATACGAATGATTGAAGGTATGATTTTCCCGATGACCACTTGTTTTCGGGTCACTGGTTGCGTCACCAGGGTGGAAGATCGGGGGCGAAACGCTGGCGTAGAAGGTTGGCAAGCGCCTGCCTGTCGTCGGGCGTGAATTCGTGCTTGAATGAAGGCATGTCGCGCAGGTCGAGTTCGTCGGGGGCTCTGAGCCCTTCGTCCAGCACCGTGAATAGGGCATCCGGGCGGGGAGCGCGCAGAGCGGCCGATTGTGCAAGCGATGCTCGCGCAGCCGTGACCGTGCTAGGGATGGCGGGCTCATGGCAGACTGCGCAGGCGCTCTCATAAATCCTGCTTGCGCGACCGGGGGGTAAATCCGGTGTCGACACCGGCGTCACGTCTTGTGGATGTGCCGGGACTTCACTCTGCGCTGCGAGATAGTGTGCCATGGCGCGAATATCGTCATCCGGCAGCGCGGTGAGGCTGGCGATAACATCTGCCATGGGACCGGATGCAGTGGCAACCTCCGAATGGCCATGCCGCAAATAGCCAAAGAACGTATCCGCGTTCCAGCCGCGGCCACCCGGCTGCGACCCGGCAAGGGCAGGGGCATACCAGCCCTTGATCATTGCCCCGGTCATCAGAGGCATTTCAGCCCCGGCGATGTTGCGTGGTGCATGGCAGGCGGAGCAATGGCCCGCACCTTCCACCAGATATTTGCCCCTGTTGTAGACGTCGCTCTGCGCCGGATCGGGCAGGAAAGGTGTGGCGTCGTGATAGAGTAGGTTCCATACGGCTAGGGTGGAACGGATGTTTGCAGGCGCAATCATGCGGGCCCGCGGCGTTTCCTCTCGCACGGGTGCGAGCGTTTGAAGGTAAGCATAAAGCGACAGCATGTCGTTATTGGATATTCGGGCAAAAGACGTGTAAGGGAAAGCGGGATAGAGATTGTGCCCGTCCCGGCTGATGCCGTGGCGCATGGCTCGATCAAAGGCTTCGAAGCTCCAGCGCCCAAGCCCCGTTTCGGGGTCGGCTGTGAGATTGGTGGAGTAGACCGTGCCAAATGGAGTCTCGATGGCGCGGCCGCCTACATTGGCGGTCTTGCCCTCGGCCGTATGACATGTCGCACAGTTTCCAGTGGCGAAAACCTGTCGACCTTGCTCAACTGTGGCCGGGGAGAACGTACCGGAAGACGGCGCACTGGACGGTGCAATGGCACGGTTCACGGAAAGGGAAACGGATCCCAGAGTGAGGAGGCCGCCAAGGACCGTGCCGAAAGCCAGCACCTTCTTTCGGGCCGCCCGTGTGGGCTGTTTCTTTTGCGCTCCGGCCCCTGCCAGCAGTGGCGGCAATGTTTGCGAGGCCAGTTCCTCCCGCATCTTCTCTGGCGTGAAGGGAACTTCGCGCATACGCACGCCTGTTGCGTCGAAGATAGCATTTGCGATTGCCGCTGCGCTGGGTACGGCAGCACTTTCTCCTACCCCGAGCGGTGGGTCTCCGGGTCGCTCGATCAGCATGGTCTGGATGTCAGGTACGGACGGAAAGGTCTGGATCGGATAGGCCGCCCAGCTTTGGGGAGTGGCCGATATAGCGTCGAAGGTGACGTCTTCTACCAGCACCCGGCTTGCGGTCTGGATGGCATTGCCATGGATCTGCTGGCGCACGCCGTCGGGATTGATGACAAGCCCCTGATCCTGCCCGATGAAGATACGCGAGAGAGTGACTTCACCAGTCTCCAGATCAACGGTGACATCCACGACCCAGGCGCTAGACGCCGCCGCCGTGCCGGGGAAGGTTCCATGGACATAGGTGGCGAAGGCAAAGCCCTGTCCAAATGCCATCCGGCCCTCTCGGCGCAGGCGCGGGCCGCTGCGCTCGTCCCATCCAGCCTGTTCTGCGGTGCGCCTTACCAGATCGGCCTCGCGGGGAACATCGAGATGACGCAGACGAAAGGCGACGGGATCCTCTCCGGCCTCAAATGCCATTTCGTCGATGAAGCTTTCATGCGCGAAGGTGTTTGGCAGGGCGGAAACGCCTCGCATCCACGAAGCCCGCACGATTGGTGCCATATCATGCACCGTAATGCACTTGTTTGGCACGCGGTAGGGCGGAACGATTGTTCGGTCGCCCATGTCGGAAGCATAGGGTTCCGGGCTGATCCTGCCTGTCAGAAGGAGAGAAAGGTTCGGTCCCCGGTTGGAGGGGTACCAACTGTCGAGTGCATAGGCGTGCAGCGAGCCGGATTTCAGTCCGCCTTTCACCTCCATCAATTGTGCAGCACCTTTGGGCTCCCAAAGATGTTCCTGCGCCCGCGTTAACTGAACGCGAACCGGCAGACCGGTAGCGCGTGAGAGCAGCAGAGCATCGCCGCAGACATCGTCCGCGCAGTTGCGGCCATAACAGCCCGCGGCCTGATATCGACGGATTTCGATATTGTCGGGCGCAATATCGGCCAGAACCGCAAGGTCTGCCCGCAGCATGTGCGGGTTCTGCGTGCCGGACCAGACGACCGGTGCGCCATCGTTCCAGTCAACCACCGAGCAGGACGGGCCAATCGAGCCATGTTCGTGGTAGGGCCACAGATAGGTGCGCTCGCGCGCGATATCGCTCTCTTGGATTGCTTGCGCGAATTCGCCGGATCGATCGACGACACGGGGGCTCGAAGGGTGATCCTTGAGCGTTTGCCGCAAGTTCGACATGTCAGGAATGTGAGGCGGCAGGTGCCACTGCGTGGGCAGGGCCTCGGCGATGGACTGGGCCTGATCGGCACGCTCTGCAACGACTCCCAGAAAATCTTCATGCCGCACGATGGCGATGAAACCCGGAAGGTTTCGCACGACCGCTTCGTCGTAGCTGATAAGGCTGCGTCCGATGAAGGCTCCGCTATCGCGCCCGGCATAGGGTGGGCGGACGACATGACCATGCACCATGCCCGCCACATCCACGTCATGGATATAGGAGTGGATACCGCGCAGCTTGTCCGGAAGATCGCGTCGGCCCGTTGTCTTTCCGACGAGACGATAGTCTGCGCAATCCTTGACCCTGGTCGTTCGGTCGAGCTTCAGGAGCACCGTCTCGTTGCCAATCAGTTCGCGATAATTGCAGGATTTATCTCGCCAGCACAGGATGCTGTTTTCAGTCACGATCTCATCGGCAGGCACGCCGAACCTGTGTGCCGCCGCGTTGACGAGATAAAGACGGAGTTGTGCTGCCGCAATGCGCAAGGGAATCGCGGCAACCTGGATTGTTTCGGAGGCAATTGTCGGCCCCTGATCCGGCGTGAGTGCTGTATCGCCAAGGATTATGCGTACGGCAGTCAGTGGAAGATCGAGCTCTTCGGCGACAATTTGCGCGAGTGCCGTTTCGATACCGGTGCCGAGATCGACATGGCCGTTGTAGCCAGTGGCATGTCCGTTGTGGTCCAGCCGCAAAAAGACTGCTCTTCCGGCGGGAAGCTCGTCATAGATGCAAAGTCCACCATGATGCGGATTATCGGTCATGCTGACCCTCCCGCATCAGTTCCGCTGCACGCTCCACTGACGCGATAATCTCAAGATGCGTGCCGCATCGACACAGATTGTGGCGCAACGCATTGCGGATATCGTCCCGTGTAGGCGAGACATGGGTGTTCAGCAGTGCCGTTGCGGTTATCACCATACCGTTCAGGCAGTAGCCGCACTGCGCACCTTCACATTCGAGAAAAGCTTGCTGCACAGGGGAAAGTTGCCCGCTCGCTGGATCTGCAAGTCCTTCAAGTGTTGTGATCTCATGCCCTGCGGCGCGCTTCGCGCGCATGACGCATGCCCTCGCAGGCAAGCCGTCAATCAGAACCGAACATGACCCGCACTGCGCTTTGCCGCAGCCATATTTCGGCCCCTTAAGACCGAGTTGCTCCCGAAGGATGTCGAGGAGCGTTCTATCTCCCGTACTTTGAAGACAGTGCACGGTTCCGTTCACGGTCAATTCGAGCGTGTTCGTCATGGTCCCTCTGTGCTTTTTTGACCCTTGTCAGGAATTCAACAGAAAATTTGTTTGTATGCAAACGATTTTAGCGACTGAAGTTCGGAATTTTGCGCAATTGTCGGGCATGAATTGTTTTTGTAGGATTTTTAGGCAGGCCTAGTGCGCTGTTGAAAGGAGGTTGCCTCTGCGCTTTCAAAGCGCTTCCTGCCTTGACCAGCAGCAACACTATGCTTCAGTTCGATTGAGACGGATCAGAAGGCTTGGGAATAGTAGATGGACGACCTGAATGCCCCTTACATACTCGACGAGCAGGTTGGCTTCTTGCTTCGCCTTGCGTCCCATCGGCACACGGCACTGTTCGTGGAGCGGACGGCAGGCGGGTTGACGCCGACCCAGTTTTCCACGCTTTACCGCTTGCGTGAATCCTCCGAGGAGATTTCCCAGAATGCCCTTGGCCGTCTGGTGGGTATGGATGGCGCCACGACAAAAGGCGTGGTGGCGCGCTTGCTGGCGCGTGATCTGATCCGGGTCGAAAAGGACACCGAGGACCGGCGTCGCTACACACTGTTCATTACCGATATTGGTAGTCAGTTGCTCGATGCAGTGCTGCCGGCTGTGCAGGACATCAGCGAGGCGACACTCGCGCCGCTGAGCCCTTTGGAGCGCAATCAGTTTCTGAAGATGTTGAAGCAACTGATTTAAAATTATACGATAAGATAATTAATATGGTTTGCGTTGCGGTTCTGCTGCGAAAATTATGACGTATGAGGATGGCGTGGACGACACGAAAGAAAAAAACCGACGTCCAGGTCGCCCTTCGAAAGCCGCTGTGCTTGGTGCGACGCCTGATTTGCGCGACAAGATTCTGGATCATGCCGAACTCGTTTTCGCCGAGATGGGTTTTGAAGGTGCCAATCTGCGTGAGATCGCAGCGCGCGCTGGCGTCAATCAAGGATTGATCCGATATTATTTCGGGGCGAAGGTCGATCTTTTCGATGAGTGTTTCAAACGGCGCGGCAGTCTTCTGGCCGGGCACAGACATGTCAATCTTGACCGGCTTCTCGAAATTACGGAAACGCCTGGGATCGAAGACCTCATCTACGCCTATCTGAAGCCGCAATGGGACATGAAGTATTCAAGCCCGAACGGTGCTGCCTTCGTTGCTATGCAGGCACGCCTTCACGCGGAACCTGAAGAGCATGCTCTTCGATTGCGGCGCGAAGTCTACGACGCATCCGTCAAGCGCTATGTCGTCGCTCTATCGCATGCGCTGCCTGATGTGCCGAAAGACATCATCAGCGTACGGATGGCATTTCTCGTCGGTGCCTATCTTTTTATGCTCAACGATCTGGGGCGGATCGGAGACCTCACCGAAGGCCATCTGACTGCCTTCAGCAAGGATGAAATGCTGGAGCAGCTCGTCCGCTTTCTCGCGGCGGGCATCCGCGCGCGGACTTGAATGGCTGGAATTCCACAAATTCCACTGCGCATTTTTGGCTGAGACCATCCTAAAAAGCAAAAGAATAGAACGTGTTGCCGCGCTGCATTTGGTGAGCTTTCCTAAGGACTGCCTTATTTTGACGCTTGCTGAAAAAATACGCTTGTAATTCTTCAAATGAATAATTAACCTCCGCTCATTAGGCTATGGAGGCCCACATGAAGACTTTTCGGATCGGCCAGATCGTTCCCAGTTCCAATGTCACGATGGAAACCGAGATCCCGGCACTGCTGCGCGCCCGTGAACTGGTTGCGCCGGAATGTTTCACCTTTCACTCCTCGCGCATGCGGATGAAGCATGTCACGAAGGAAGAACTCGCTGCCATGGATGCCGATAGTGACCGTTGCGCGCTGGAGCTTTCCGATGCTCGCGTCGATGTCATGGGCTATGCCTGTCTGGTCGCCATCATGGCGATGGGGCCTGGTTATCATCGCGAGAGCCAATCACGACTACAGGATCTTACCGTAACGAACGGCAATCCAGCGCCCGTGGTCACCTCTGCCGGAGCCCTGGTGGATGGGTTGAAGGCGATTGGTGCCAAGCGGGTTGCAATCGTTGCTCCCTATTTGAAGCCTCTGACCGAACTGGTCGTCGCCTATATTCGGAATGAAGGCATTGAAGTCTCCGATTGGCGGGCGCTGGAAATCTCGGACAATCTGGCGGTGGCGGCTCACGACCCCATGAAACTTCCGAACATCGTCAAGGGCATGAAGACCGACGATGTGGATGCCGTGGTGCTCTCGGCCTGCGTACAGATGCCTTCATTGTCGGCCGTCCCCATGGCGGAGGCGATTACGGGCAAGCCGGTTCTGACGGCGGCGATTGCCACGACCTGGCAGATGCTGAACGCGCTTAATCTCAATACACGCGTACCCGGAGGCGGCACTCTGCTGTCCGGCATTTATTGAGGTTGGGCGTATGGCAAAAGGATATAACGTCAACGCAAATGGAGTTCGCCATCATCTTCTTCATTTTGCAGGTGATGGACCACACATGCTTTTAGTGCCGGGCATAACGTCGCCTGCCATTACCTGGGGCTTCGTTGCCGAACGACTGAGGGATGCTTTTGACGTGCATGTGCTGGACGTGCGCGGACGCGGTTTGAGTGAGGCGGGTGATCTGGATTACTCGCTCGATGCCATGGCGGCAGATGTCGTGGCACTCGTAGCGGCTGCAAACATGGAAAAACCGGTCATCCTTGGTCATTCGATGGGCGCACGTACGGCCATTCGGGCCGCACGGTTGGCACCCGATGCCTTTTCCAGCCTTATTCTCGTTGATCCTCCGGTCTCCGGACCGGGACGACGCGCTTACCCATCCGCCTGGAACTGGTACGAGGATTCCATTCTGATGGCGCAAAAGGGTTGCTCGGGAGAAGATATGCGTCGCTTCTGCCCGACATGGACCGATGGGCAGAATGCCTTGCGCGCCGAGTGGCTTCACACCTGCCAGTTGGATGCTATCCGCACGGCCTTTAACGGGTTTCACAGCGACGATATCCATGTCGATCTGCCCCATCTTACCCTGCCGATCCGCCTTGTGGTCGCAGGCGGTGCAGCGGTGATCGGTCCAGAGGATATCGAGGAGATCAAGACCCTTGCTCCAGCCGTGGAGGTGCGGATCGTCGAGAAGGCGGGCCACATGATCCCTTGGGATGATCTGGACGGTTTTCTTGCCGCCACTTTGGATTTTCAGTCTGCCCGAACTGCCAATTGAAAGGATATCGATATGGACCACGCGAGCTTCACCGAGATTTGCCTGCACCAGCTGAAAATGTCCGGCGTGCGCGAAGGTGAAAAACTGATCGTTCTGACCGAGGGCAATAACCGTCTGGATTATGCCGATGCGTTCATGGCGGCGGGTCAGCGGCTCGGCGCGCTGATGTACCATATGCGATTGCCCACACCCTTGCCGACGGGTGGCTGGAATGTGGGTGTTAACGGTCTCGCGGCCATGCCGGATGCCGTTGAGGCATTGAAGGCCTGCGATATGCTGATCGACTGCATCTTCCTGCTGTTTTCGCCGGAGCAGATGGCCATTCAGGCTGCGGGTACACGTATCCTGACAGCCGTGGAGCCGCCGGAATTGCTGGCGCGCATGTTGCCGACGAAGGAAATCCGCGAAAAGGTTGAGATCGGCGGAGACATGCTTGCCAAGGCGAAGATCATGCGCATCACCTCGCTGCACGGAACCGACGTGACCTACAAGCTCAATACCTATCCGACGGTGACGGAATATGCCTGCACGGATGAGCCAGGCCGTTGGGACCACTGGCCATCCGGCTTTGTCTTCACAGGCGGCGACGACGATGGTGTCGATGGTCAGATCGTGGTGGCACCGGGCGATATTCTGCTGCCGCAGAACGTCTATGTCCGCGAACCGATCATTTACACGATCGAAAAAGGCTGGGTCAGCGACATTCGTGGGGGGCTCGATGCGGAATTGGTCAAGTCCTATATGAAAGATTTCAACGACCCGCGCGGCATGGGCATGAGCCATGTCGGCTGGGGTATGAACCCGCATGCCAAGTGGCACAATCTTGTTCCCGGCGCTTTCCCAGGCGGCATGGGCATGGAGCCGCGCAGTTTTTATGGCAACGTCATGTTCTCCACCGGCCCGAACAATGAGCTGGGTGGCCCCAACGATACACCTTGCCACCTCGATATTCCTATGCGGGGATGCTCGCTGTTCCTCGATGACGAGCCTGTCGTCATCGACGGCGACATTGTCGTGAAGGAAATCCAGATGGTCCGGTCTTAAGCGGCGGGAAGGAAGAAAACATGTCGCAGCAGGAAATCTACCAAACAGCTGGCTTCGGGCAACCCGTTCCCCGCGGAACACGCCCTGGGATCGTCGTCGTCGATTTTACCTACGGGTTCACCGACACGACGTATCCTACGGCTGCGGATATGACACAGGCAATCGCCGCAACGCGGCGGCTGACCGACTTCGCCCGCTCAAGAAGCATACCGGTCATTTACACGGCCATTGCTTACCATTCTGGCGACGTTAAAATGCTGCCGTGGCTTCGAAAGGCAACGGGTATGGCGGCCCTGATCGAGGGCAGTCGTCTTGTTGAAATCGACGCTGATACCGGCATTCAACCCGAGGATCCGGTGATCTTCAAGAAAGGGGCGTCTGCTTTTCACGGAACGACGCTCGCGGCACTTCTCGTCGGAGCCGGTGTCGATACACTGATCGTCACAGGTGCGACGACATCCGGCTGCGTGCGGGCAACAGTCGTCGATGCCGTCCAGTCCGGTTTCAACGTCCTTGTCCCCGCCGACTGTTGTGCCGACAGGGCCCAGGCCCCGCATGATGCTAATCTCTATGATATGCATCAGAAATACGCCGATGTCACCGACGCGTCTGATATCGAACAGTGGCTCGCATCACTCTGATACCTCGCGATTTTCGCCTGCTCTTTTGAGGGGCAGGCAACGCCTGCGGGGACAGCCATAGTGCATGAATGCAGCATTCAATTTGCAATCCAATAGAAAAATCATAGCAAAAGCCGCCATTTGAAGCGGCAAACTCCAGAGGAACTGAATCATGAAAACACTGATGAGAATTTCCGGGATGGTGCTCGCTCTGTCATGGGCGGGGCATAGCATGGCAGATGACATCAAGATTGGTGAAATCAACAGCTATTCCAGTCTTCCCGCGTTTACCGAACCCTATAAGAAGGGTTGGGAGATGGCTGTCGATGAAATCAACGCTGCTGGCGGCATCAAGGGTAGCAAGCTCGTGGTCGTCTCAAAGGACGATGGCGGCAAGCCGGGTGAAGCTTTGACAGCCGCCAACGAGTTGGTGTCGAAAGAAGGCGTCGTCATGGTGACCGGCTCGTTCTTTTCGAACGTTGGCCTTGCCGTGGCGGATTTCGCCAAGCAGAAAAAGGTTTTTTATTTAGCCGGTGAGCCTTTGACTGACGCCATGGTCTGGTCGAAGGGCAACGACTACACTTTCCGGCTTCGCCCATCCAACTATGTTCAGGCCGCCATGCTGGCACAGGAAGCAGCCAAATTGCCGGCAAAGCGGTGGGCAACCATTGCGCCGAATTATGAGTATGGCCAGAGCGCCGTTGCCGTCTTCAAGGAGCTTTTGCTTAAGGCTCGTCCCGACGTGGAATTCGTTGCGGAGCAGTGGCCGCCGCAGGGCAAGATCGATGCCGGTTCGGTGTCTCAGGCCATAGAAGCGGCCAAGCCGGAAGCGATCCTCAACGTCACCTTCGGTGCCGATCTGGTGAAACTGGTGCGTGAGGGGACGACCCGAGAGCTGTTCAAGGACCGCTCCGTCGTGTCGTTCCTGACGGGCGAACCGGAATATTTGGATCCGCTTCAGGCCGATGCCCCGCAAGGCTGGATCGTGACCGGCTATCCATGGTCTTCGATCGATACCGCGAATCACAAAAAATTCCTCGATGCATACCAGGCGCGTTACAATGACTATCCACGTCTCGGATCGGTCGTCGGTTATTCTCTGATCAAGGCTGCCGCCGCGATCCTGGAACGTAGCCAGTCGACTGATGTCAAAGACCTGATCGCTGCCGCAAAAGGCGTAACCTTCGATACTCCGTTCGGCCAGTCCTCGTTTCGGGCCGCTGATCATCAGTCCACTCTGGGTGCTTATGTCGGCAAGACGGCGGTCAAGGATGGAAAGGGCGTCATGGTCGATTTTAGGTATCAGAGCGGCAGTGACTTCCTGCCAACTGAAGCCGAGGCTGCGAAGCTTCGCCCCTGAAACAGACGAAGGCGACGCGCCAGGATTGCGCGTCGCCTTCACTACTGTGGCGCGTGTCGCCACGTAACAACTGCATGTTCTTCAGCTGGAATGCCGGGGAACAAGGGGATATTCATGGAACTCTATGTCGTTCAGTTTTTGACAGGCCTGGCAAATGCAGCCTCTCTGTTTCTCGTCGCCTCAGGTCTTTCCCTGATTTTCGGGGTCACGCGCATCGTCAATTTCGCCCATGGCGCATTCTATATGCTTGGTGCCTATATCGCCTACAGCCTGACGGTGCGGTGGCAGACACCGCTTGGCTTTTGGGCGGCACTTCTCGTTTCGTCCGTGGCTGTTGCCGTTGTCGGCGTCATTATTGAAACCCTTCTTCTTCGCCGCATTTATCATGCGCCTGAACTTCTCCAGCTTCTGGCAACCTTCGGGGTCACTTTGATTGCCGAAGACGCAGTGCGCCTGATCTGGGGGCCGGAAGACCTCGTAGGACCACGTGCACCCGGCCTATCCGGTGCCGTCTCCATCCTCGGTCGCGCAATGCCGGTCTATGACTTCGTCCTCATTGCGCTTGGACCCGTTGTGTTTGGTCTGATCTGGCTACTACTGCACCGCTCCCGCTGGGGACTGCTCGTGCGCGCCGCCACGCAGGACCGTGAAATGGTCAATGCGCTCGGCGTCAATCAGAAGTGGTTGTTTACGGGTGTCTTCGCACTTGGCGTCTTCCTTGCCGCATTTGGTGGCGGCTTGCAAATCCCGCGTGACGCGGTCACACACTTCATGGATCTCTCCATTATTACCGAGGTTTTCGTCATCGTGGTGATCGGCGGTCTCGGCAGCATCGGCGGTGCCTTTCTGGCTGCAATCATCGTGTCCCAGCTCAATGCGTTCGGGATTCTCATCCTGCCGGGTATTTCGCTGGTTCTCGTGTTTGCCGTTATGGCAATCGTGCTGGTGCTGCGGCCCTGGGGGCTATTGGGCAAGCCGGTCGTTCGCTCCCGCAGCCCGGCCGCGCCACAGGGCGGTGCCTGGAAACCTTTCGGAAGAGTGGGTCGTATCAGCTGTGCCGCGGCAACTTTGGTGGCAGTGCTGTTGCCATTCGTCCTGGGAGACTACGGTATCAGTGTCGCATCCGAGGTTATGATTGCGATCATTTTTGCGATCAGCCTGCAATTCCTGATGTCGGTCGGAGGACTTGATTCTTTCGGCCATGCGGCAAACCTTGGGCTGGGTGCCTATGGCGCGGCGATGTGCGTGCAATATTACGGAATCTCGATGGAGCTAGCTCTGATCGTTGGGCCGCTGATTGCGGCAGCATTTGCGATCGTCGCCGGTTGGTTCTGCGTTCGGTTATCCAACATCTATTTTGCCATGCTAACACTTGCCTATGCCCAGATCCTGTGGTCAGTCGTTTTTCAGTGGGTGGATGTAACCGGCGGTGACAATGGCATCGTTGGCGTGTGGCCAGCCGAATGGGCCTCAAGCCCCGCGACATTTTACTGGCTGACAACAGCCTGCGCGGTCGGCGTCGTCTCCGCCATGCGCTATCTGACGTTCTCACCTTTCGGCTACAGCTTGCGAGCTTTGCGCGATTCTCCCAAGCGCTCGGCAACAATCGGAATTTCCCAGCGGCATGTGCAGCACGTGGCATTTGTTGTCAGCGCTTTCTTCGCAGGACTGGCCGGTGTGCTGTTTACATTCCAAAAAGGCAGCATTTTTCCCGATGCGCTTGGAATATCGACCTCTGTCGACGGACTAATCATGGTTCTGCTGGGTGGCTTCAACACGATATCGGGCAGTGTGGTCGGAGCGGTCGTCTATAAGGTGGCGTCCATTTGGCTCATGAGCAACACTGACTTTCCTCGATTGATTCTCGGCACTGTCATCGTGCTTCTCGTGGTTGTCTTCCCGCAGGGAATTGTCGGTTCGACCCAACGCCTATTCGAAAGCTGGCACAGCAAAAGGCGACAATTCAGGACCCTTGGCCGTGCAACGGCAGAAAATGGCGGTGCGGCATGACAGATGCTCTGCTGAAGGTTGAAAACTTGTCCAAAAGCTATCAGGGCGTCAAAGCTGTCCAGGGCGTATCCCTTGTCGTCGCTCCAGGTGAGCTGCTGGCCATGATCGGACCAAATGGTGCAGGCAAGAGCAGCTGCTTCAACATGCTGAACGGACAAATCCGTCCGGATGAGGGGCGCATTATCATCTGCGACAAGGACACGACTGGCATTTCCCCAGAGCGGATTTCCCGGCTTGGGGTCGGACGCACGTTTCAGGTTGCGGAAACATTTCTCTCGATGACCGTTCGCGAAAATGTGCAACTGGCTGTCCAATGCGCACAATTCAGCGCTCTGTCATTGTCGGCGTTTTTCGGCAATCTCGGGCGTAACTTCCGCGCGCAGGCGGATGATCTGCTCGACCTGATCGGATTGAAGGATCAAGCCGGACGATCCTGCCGGGAGCTCCCCTATGGCGATATCAAGCGGTTGGAACTGGCGATCGCGCTGGCAGGAAATCCGAAATTACTTCTGATGGATGAACCCGCTGCCGGCATGGCGACCAGAGAACGCAAGCTGTTGATGCAGTTGACGTCACGCATCGCCAAGGAGCGGCAACTGGCTGTGCTGTTTACCGAGCACGATATGGATATCGTTTTTGACCATGCGGATCGGATCATCGTCCTCAACCGCGGCAAACTGGTCGCAGAAGGATCGCCAGCGCAGGTGCGTGCGAACGAAGATGTTCAGGCAATCTACCTGGGCTCCGGTGCTCTCTACAAACAGGAACACTAAGACATGCTGCAAGTTGCAAAGCTGAATAGCTGGTATGGCCCTGCCCACATTTTGTTCGATGTCAGCCTGAAGGTGGTGGCTGGAGAAGTCGTGGCGTTGTTGGGCCGCAATGGTGCTGGCAAGTCCACGACGATGAAATCGATCGTCGGGCTTGTAAACCGCCGTGAGGGCAAGCTGATATTCAGGAATGAGGAGATTTCGAATCTCGCGCCTTTCGAAATTGTCCGCAAGGGTCTCGGCTATGTGCCGGAAGATCGGCGTATTTTCACGGAATTGACTGTCGAGGATAATCTTGAGGTCGGTCGTCAACCAAAGCGCGAAGGAAGTGCTGCCTGGTCGCCGGAACGGATCTACGAGATATTCCCCAATCTGGCCGAAATGCGCAAAAGACCGGCTGGACGAATGAGTGGCGGCGAGCAGCAGATGCTGACCATCGGCCGAACCTTGATGGGTAATCCATACCTGGTTTTGCTTGATGAACCCTCCGAAGGCATCGCGCCAAAGATTGTCGAGCAAATGGCTGAAGCAATCGTCCTTTTGAAACGCCAAGGTGTTTCCGTGTTGCTGTCCGAGCAAAATCTGCATTTCGCGCGGTTGATTAGCGATCGCTGCTACATTCTCGAAAAGGGCATTACCCAATTTTCCGGAACCATCGCGGAATTGGATGGCCGTGCCGATCTCAAGGAGACTTATCTCGGTCTCTGAGAGTTCGGCCGGCCGGCTCGTGGCCAGCGGTCGATGATCGCGCTGACAGGCCGGACATATGACTGCACCGTCCGACGGAGATTCATGCCGCCAACGCCTTGCTAACCGGGCCGTTCCACATATGAGTCAGAGCCAACTTTGCGTGCCGGTTGACAGTAAACACCACTATCCTGGCACATTGCGATGCCGTCTGGGAGGGCGGCAACCACTCCGTCTTTTAATGAAACATCGAGCCCTGTATATTGGTCGTGAGCGTCCGGCGAACGCATTTTGCGTGGCCATGGGGGCGAAGCTATGGGGCGCGTTTCATTTCATCGGCCATGACACGCTCGATCATCTCAGGATCGCATTTTTCGTCGGTGTCGGATTCCACCATCCCACGTCCGTAGGTCGGCCAGGAGATTTTGAAGGTCGTCAATTCCATCGTCGGTCAGACCTCTCGTGCCATCTTTACTTGAGCGTGTAGGTGAACCTTGAACGTACCATCACGCAACCTCGCATCGGTCTTTCGCTGGCGTCCAAAGCCAGGGCAGCAGTTCCGCAAGTCGATCTTTGGGGTGATCCTGGATCCGGGTGACACTCTAAAGGTCAATTTGGGAAATTCAGCTACAGCGCCGTTTCCGCGCCTGTAACGTGGCTGAAAACGTACTAACAAATCTCGAGACCACATGGGTGGTGGTCAATTGGATTTAGGTGGTGGTATCAAGGGTTATTCAATTACGAAGGTCAAAGTTGATGACATTCAACACCGTTTCGCAACCGCTCCGTTATTTCTACGAAGTCGCCAAACACGGCTCATTCCGGCAGGCAGCCGAGCGGATCAATATCGCGGCGTCGGCCTTAAACCGCCAGATAACGATGCTCGAAGCGGACCTCAAGGCTCCGCTGTTTGAACGACGTCCTGGCCGAGGCAAACTGCGACTTACCGCGGCAGGCGAAATCCTGCTCCACCGCGTGAGGATTGCCCTTAACGAACTCCATGTCGCCGAATCCGCGATAGAGTCCTTAAAGGGACTGAAACGTGGCTCGGTTTCGATTGGCGTGAACGACTCTCTCGGTCGCGACTTCATTCCCGGCTTTCTCAGCCGTTTCAACACGCTCTATCCGCAAATTGACTTCCAGGTAGCAATCGACAACACACCCGCCCTTCTCGAGCGAATGGACAGGGACGAGAGCGAAATAGTCCTTGCATACAACATTCCGATCCGAAGCAGCCTCAAGACGATTGTATCGTTTCCTCTTGGACTTTGTGTTCTTGTTTCCGATGACCATCCTCTCGCCCAGTACGAAAATCTCAGACTGTCCGACTGCGAAGGCTATCCCATGGCAGTGCCTGACGGATCAATGACGCTTTCCCTAATCCAGCGGGATGTCTTCGGAAGAGCCGGAATCGAGAATAGGTCAATTCTTCGCACGAATTCGTTCGAATTGATCCGCGACGTGGTCGCGTCGGGTATGGCCATAAGCATCCAAACCCATTTCCTGCTGCCAAACGATCCGAACCGCAGCAACGTGAAAAGCATTCCATTGAAGCATAACTTCCCCATCACCCACTCTCTCGCTTGTTGCGTGCGCGCAGGTCGCGATCTCTCTGTCGCGGCATCGATGGTGGTCAACGAGTTGAAGGCTTCCCTCATTCCTAATCCGAAATGAACTAATTTTGTGATTGTAAGTTTGTCGATTATGATCTTTTTCGCGCGATAGTTCCTGTTATTCTCCGACTAGAACCGGAGGCAAGTATGTTGAAGAAGACAATCGGTGTTTATACAGGCGCAATCCTTTTATCCGTGACTTTGGCAATTCCCGTCCGCGCGCAGGAACTCAAGAATGTCAAGATCGGGATTGGCACCCCGGTCATCAATGTGACCTATCCCTGGCTGAACATGCCTGAAGCGCTCGGATGGTGGCGTGAAGCGGGCCTTAACGTGACCCTGGTTCCCGTCAGCGGCTCCCTACAGGCGACGCAGCTTCTCGCCGCCGGATCGATAGATTACGCCGAGATGAATACGGCGACAATAATCCAGGCAAACGTCAACAACAATATCCCAATTCGGGTCATCATGGCCAATACCGTAATCGATTGGTCGATCGTCAGTCTCAAGGATGGTCCTGTGAAAAAGCCGGCTGACCTGAAGGGCACAGCCATCGGGGTGCTGAGCCTCGCGAGTTCCGGGACAGCGTTGCTGCAGGCTTATCTTGCGAAGAACGGTCTCGATCCGAACAAGGACGTCAAGATCGTCGCGACTGGTGCCGGGGCTCCGGCCCTCCAGGCCCTCAATAGCAACCGCGTGCAGGCTCTAATGTTCTGGGGCTCCATGAACACGTCCTTTGAAAATCAGGGAGCGAAGCTCAACTATTTCTACCTCGACGAATGGCGGCGGATGCCGGATTTCTCGCTTGTCGCACTACAGTCTAAGATAGACGCGGAACCCGACGTTGTGAAAAAGATTGCGTTAGGCGTAGCCAAAGGAAGCGCCTTCGCCTTCGACTCCCCCGAGTGTGTACGCAAAGTGCAATGGTCAAACTACCCCCAGACCAAACCGAGCGGCGCGCCTGACGATGCAACAGCGGCCAAATGGGACGACAACAATCTCAAAGCTTCGATGAAATCGATGAAATCTGCCTTCGATGCCGGGGGCGGCAAGCTGTGGGGTGCGACGTCGGCCGCCGATATGGACATGGTCCAGCAGTTCATGCTCCAGACGAAGCAAATCACAACTACGATTCCAGCAGCCACCTATCTGATAGCCGACCCTAATTTCTGGACCGCCGTGAATGACTTTGACGCAGCCGCGCTGAAGAAGGTCGCTGACGAGTGTCCGATAGAATGACAGAGGCCCGGACCATAATCGAAATTCTCGGGGTCACCAAAAGCTACCGCACCCGCAGCGGCGAAGAGGTACGGGCTTTGGCACCGCTGAGTGTCTCAGTACGCGAGCAGGAGTTTTTGACGATCGTTGGACCATCGGGCTGTGGCAAGAGCACCCTGCTTAAGATACTTGCAGGCACAATCAGGCGGTCGGCCGGAGCGCTTAGGCTAGACGGAGCGACGCTTGATGGACCCAACCGCAACGTCGGCATGGTGTTCCAGTCGCCCGTCCTTCTCCCTTGGCGCACGGTCGAGGAAAATGCTTTGCTCCCGATCGAGTTGCAGCGCGGCGACCTGAAAAAACACCGACAACGGGTGGCTGACCTCTTCGACCTGGTGGGTCTTTCGGGGTTTGAGCGAAAATACCCCAACGAGCTTTCCGGTGGCATGCAACAGCGTGTTGGGATCGTCAGGGCGCTCGTGCATGACCCGAGTGTATTGCTTCTTGACGAACCGTTCGGGGCGCTCGATGCGATGACCCGCGAGCATATGAACCTGGAGTTGCTTAGGATTGCCAAAGCTTCCGGAAAGACTGTCGTTCTCGTGACGCACTCCATACCGGAAGCGATATTCCTGGCTGATCGTGTCGTCGTAATGTCCGCGAGGCCTGGCAGGATCGTCGACATTATCGATGTCGATCTACCCCGGCCACGGGAGCTGGACGTCATCAATTCCACCGGGTTCGGCGATTATGCCCGGCAGATCAGGAGCCTGATCGGATCGCGGGGGAGCTTAGACGCATGAACGGAACAGATCCCGCTTTGCCACAGACTTCAACCGGGCGTCGCTTCGGGCTACTACTCAGGGACGGCAAGGTTGCGATTCTTGCGGTCGTCATCTTCCTCGTGGTCTTCGGTGGCTGGGAGCTGGTAGTCCGCGTTTTTCGGCTTCCCGCGCTTATTCTGCCACCTCCGTCCAAGATCGTCGCCTCCCTCGTGGATGACCTGGTCTCGGGCCGGCTGCTCCCCGACTTTGTGGACACGACCCTTGAGGTTCTTGGTGGATTTCTCGTCGGAAGCGGGGCTGGACTTTTTCTCGGCTGCGTCATCGGGCGGTATCCCCTGCTCCATAGGACCCTCTACCCCTACATCGTGGCGTTTCAGGCGGTTCCCAAGGTCGCAATAGCTCCGTTGGTCGTCATCTGGTTCGGCTTCGGACTCTCTTCCAAGGTCGCAATATCGGCAATGATTTGCTTCTTTCCCGTGATCGCGAACGTTCTGGTGGGCCTACGTGTCACCCCACCTGATCAGGTCGAGATGATGACTGCCTTCATGGCAACCGAGAGCCAGATTTTCTGGAAGGTCAGGATGCCCCACGCGCTGCCTTACATGTTCGCCGGTCTGGACATCGGCATAGTGCTCGCCCTCATCGGCGCGATCGTCGGTGAGTTTGTGGGCTCCGAGGGTGGACTCGGTTACGTCATCCTCCAGCGTCAGTTTTCGATGGACATCACCGGAGTTTTCGCGGTGTTGGTCATCCTTTCCGTCATGGGGATCGTGCTGCACGAGCTCATGCAGTGGCTCCAACGACGCGTCGTTTTCTGGCTGACGGAAACCGACGACCATATCGTTGGCGGCTAGACCCGCCCAACTTACATCGAACATCAACCAACACTATTGGAGAACAGTATGACAACGGATGCACCACGCATGGCCAATCTCAGCGAGATTCCGGTCGTAGACCTCGGCAGCGACGACCTCGAGGCGACGGCAGCTGTAGTGCGCGGGGCCTGCAGGAATTCTGCGTTCTTCTATATCGCGAACCATGGCGTCTCGACGGAGACGGTGGCACGCGCGTTCAACGTGGCAAAGGACTTTTTCGGCCTGCCGCTTGAAGAGAAGATGAAAATCCACAAGAGCAAGTACAATCGAGGCTATCTCAAATTAGGTACGACGCAGTACCCGGGGCAGAAGAAAGACCTCAAAGACAGCTTCGATTTCGGTGTTGACCTCCCGCTCGACGACCCTGACGTCATTGCGGGCCTTCCGATGCACGGCCCGAACCAATGGCCCGATATTCCGGAGTTCAGGTCGGCACTGGAATCCTATGCAGACGGCGTGCGCTCAGCGGCCATGAAACTACTGAAAGTACTGGCGTTAAGTCTCGATCTCGACGAGGACTACTTCGTCAAATTCTACGACAAGCCCACGATCGCGACGCGTGTTATCCACTATCCTAAGCCGGAGGAAAATGACGACGGCGAATTCGGTATAGGCGCTTTGACGCACACCGACTATGGGCACATCACGATCCTGGCACAGGACCCAGCAGGCGGACTAGAGATCGAGCTTCCGAGTGGCGAGTGGATTTCAGCACCATTCATCGAGGATACGTTTGTCGTGAACCTTGGAGACCTGATGGCTCGGTGGTCGAACGACTTCTACCGGTCAAACCCGCATCGCGTCGTAAACCGCCTGAACCGCGGCCGCATGTCGATCCCGACTTTCATCAATCCGAGTTACAATGCGCTCGTCGAATGCATTCCGACGTGTACAGACGCCAACCACCCCCCGAAATACGAGCCGGTCAAGGCTGGCGAGTACGTCCTAAACAAAATCCGCACAAACCAGGGTTTCAAGACACCCGAAGTTGTGTGACCGGACGAGGCCCATAGGACTAAGAGCCAGACCGAAAAAGAGTTGAGTGAAATCAGCCAGTTGTGATTCTGTTTGTTTGCTTAGGACGAACGGAGGCCACAATTGGCTGGACTGATTTCACCCGTCGGGAATATGCCCGACGCGCAATGCTCTATGAAAGCGATCTGACGGACCGGGAATGGGGATTGATTTGGCCTTGCCTGCCAGGACCACGGCGGCTGGGCAGGCCACGCAGCACCGATCTTCGTGAAATCGTGAATGCGTTGCTGTACATCGCAACGACCGGTTGCCAGTGGCGAATGCTGCCGAAGGATTTTCCGCCTTTTACAACTGTGCAGTCATACTTCTACGAATGGCAAGCGACAGGGTTGTGGGCTCGGATCAATCATCATCTTGTTATGGCGGCGCGTGAACTGGAGGGCCGGGAAGTGCGCCGTCTGCGGGCGTGATCGACAGCCAAAGCGTGAAGACCACGGAAAGTGGTGGAATTTCAGGCTATGACGCAGGCAAGAAGATCAAGGGACGCAAGCGGCATATCGTCGTCGATACGCTCGGATTGATGGTCGGCCTCAAGGTTCACAGCGCCGAGATACAGGATCGCGACGGCGCGCCTGCTGTCCTCAAAACCATTCTCAAGCGCTGGCCGTGGCTGAGACATATCTTCGCCGACGGTGGCTATGCCGGACCGAAGCTTAGGGGCGCACTGCAAAAGATCGCTGCGTTCACTCTCCAGATCGACAATCGGACCGACAAGGCCAAGGGCTAAGAGGTTCTGCCACGCCGATGGGTCGTAGAGCACACCTTCGCATGGCTTGGAAGGTGCCGAAGATTGGCCAAGGATTGGGAAAAATCCGTCGCATCAGCCGGGGCGGTTCACCTGGATCACCATCACTCACATCCGGGTACTGACACGACGCTTGGCAAGGTACCGATATCATTGAAGACTTTTCGAGTCAGACTCTAACCCCGCTTGGCCTAAGTCTGCTTTCTCTGGTCAGCGGCATGTGCGCCTGGATCGGTGAGCACGTCGATGAGATTGTGACAGCACGTCAGGCGTTTGATGAAAGTCGATTGGACTGATCCTGTTGAACAAGTACGCGGCGCATCGCGAAGAGCCAAATGGGTCAGCACACGGTGCGCCGGTAGAAACCGGCAGGGTGTAGATGGCGCAAGTCCATTGCAATGAAGGTAAGCGCTCATTTCCAAGCGCATTGACGCGGCCCGTTTGACCGGGGCTGTTGTCGGCCACTCGTATGGGATCAGAAAGCCGCGGTCTTGGAGAAGTTGAATGGTAGCAGGTCGGTGATGTCTGCGTCGGTTGACGCAAAGCCTGTGTCTGGCAGGTCGACGCGATCGCCGTCGTTGTCAGTCTCATCTTCAACGGCAACCTGCTCGGCCTCATTGAAGAGACGATCCACGTGCTTTTCGCTTTTCGGCGCAAACCGATGGAGCCGTGCCAGTGTCAGCTCGTCTTCCAGCTTGACCACGCGGGCGCTGAGCGCTTCCCTCTCAGCCTTCAGCGCGGCGATCTCGGCAGCATTGGCTGCCAACTGCGCCATCAGTTCTGCAATGCTGGGTTCGCCGGATCGATTGATCGTAGTTTTGAATCTGAACCGCACGGCCGCGTCAACTACAGACGTCGAGAGCCGTCAGCCGGCGATCTGGTATTGCCGAGCAGGATGGCGCACCATCGCGTCGCTATCAATCCCGTCGAGGACCCAGTGAAGCTGCTCGGTCGAAAGCGTCACAACCGCCGTCTCCCGACGCGGCCATCGGAACCGGTCTTCGGTCAATCGCTTCAGAATCATCACAAAACCGGACCGATCGAAGAACAGGAGCTTCATCCAGTCGCGACGGCGATTGCAAAAGGCGAAGACCGCAGGCGCAAACGGGTCGAGTTCCATTGTCTCCTGAAACAGGACAGCGAGGCTGTTGATGCCGGCGCGGAAGTCGATCGGTTCGCAGTACAGGTAGACCTTGAGATCAGCGCCCAGTCTGAACATGGCAAAGCGCTCCAATGATCGCCGTCAAAGCATCCACATCACCGCATTCCAGCGAAAGCTTCACGCCGTTCGGCAGCAACGCCCGGATTTTGGAAGAACCTGACAGCCCCGCCGTCTTCTCCAGTGATGCCGCGCACCGTTTGGTCTTCACCACGTGCGACCTCAATATTCAGCGAGAGGGCCCTGACAGGTCGGCTGCAATCTGCCGCTACGACCGGGATTAACGCCGATCGTGAGAATGTCGCCGGGGAACCAGACTCCTTGGCATCCTTGACCCACTTGCGCAGAACGTTGGCATTGATGCCATGGGGAAGCGCGAGGCCTGATATAGAAACGCAAGGCTCAAGGCAGGCAGCAATAAGCCGAGCTTTTGATCGTGGATCATAGCGGCGTCGGCCATCACGCCCTACAAGCAGCACACGCAGTTTCTGCTCTTCGTCAATCATATTTGGTGTCCACCTATTTTCAGTGGACACTTCATGCGGAGAGGCCGCGATGGGAAAAGGTGCGCCGAAATTAGCGCTTACCAATGAAGGAGTGGCGGCCTGCCCGTAAGCCGAACGTAACTCGGGCTATCGAACCGATTGCCTCGGGGCACATATCGAGGGCTTCCTGTATTCGCGCCCGCTGTTGTTGAGGGACGAGAGCAACCCATGGTCGCTTATGCCTTCGAGGCTTGACTGGTCTGGCTGGGCAAGGTTCGCTGCCACCTCCCGCGGATTCAGATAGGAAGGCTCAGATACGCGCGCCAAAGGAATCGACGGTGCCACCACACTAAGTCGGCAATGCCGTAGTGTATTTAACTGCTTTTAGCGCAAAATGCGAAGAGGAGGTGAGAACGGCGTCATGCGCCAGTATTCCCCGCATGAGCAGAGCCTCGTACTCACGCACATCTCCCACCACCGCACGGATCAGGTAGTCCCACTCACCCGACATTGAATAACACTCAAGGACTTCCTTGTGGCCGTTAATGAACAGCTCGAAGTCCTTTCTCGCAGCAAGATCATGCGATTTCATCTTCACTTGGCAAAAGACATTCAGTCCCTTACCTATGGACTCGGCGTCGACGAGCCTTACGGTCTTCCGCAAAACGCCAGCTTCTTCAAGTTTGTTGACGCGACGCCAGCAAGATGCCGCGGAGGATCCCACCTTCTCCGCGAGCAACGATTGACTGATGTCACCTTCTTCCTGGAGGACACGAAGAATGGCTCGATCAACTTGATCCAAAGTGATATTTTTCATTCACATAACCCTATTTTTTGAAGCATAGCTTTCAATGTTTATATGATTTTCGCGAATTTTGGAAGGCATTTGGAGGTAACCATGAATACAGTTGCCCGGGTATTACTCCTGGGAGGTTGAAATGACTCAGCTCGCAATCAAACGCCGTGAACTTAATTCGCCCGACGATCGGATTGATTGGCGCAAGGTCGCGTATCTAGTCCATCTTTCGCGTGCACTCGACGAGATGGAAGAACAGCGCTTGGTTCCCGAAAAGAAGGTGCTTTATCAGTTCTCTGCGCGGGGACATGACATGGCTCAAATTCTCTTGGGGACGCAGTTGACCGGCCCACACGACGCCTCGTGTGGTTACTATCGTTCAAGACCGCTCCTTCTGTCGCTAGGGGTGGAGCCGGCCGATGCGCTTGGATCCGCCATGGGGCGTGCCGGGGGCTACTCGAATGGTCGCGATATTGGCGTCGTATTTAACTATCCGAATCTGTCCGGAGCTTCGGCGTTGCCGATGTGCGGCGGTGTTGGCGCTCAGTACACACCGACCGCCGGGTGGGCTCAGGCGATGAAGTATTATGCTTCTACGTTGGGGCGGAAGGAGTACGAAAGGGATATCGGCGTCGTTCTCGGCGGCGATGGGTCGGTAGCCTCTAACGGCTTTTGGGCCGCCATTACCGCCGCAACAACTCAACTGCTCCCGATGCTTTTCTACATCGAGGACAATGGCTTCGGTATCTCGGTCCCGTCGACCGTCCAGACGCCCGGCGGCAACATTGCGGCAAACCTCGCAAGCTGGAAGAATCTTACGATTTTCGATGGTGATGGATGTGATCCCGCGACCGCAGCCCGGCTGGTGCAGGAGGCCGTGGCCTATGTTCGGGACGAACGTATGCCAGCTATGTTGCGTCTGACGGTTCCTCGACTGCAGGGACACAGCTTCCAGGACACTCAGACTTACAAGAGCGAAGAGACGATCCAGCAGGAGTGGGGGCGTGATCCTTTGCCCCGACTAAAAGAGTTCCTCGTCCCGGCGGTGATGAGCGCGGAAGAATGGGATGAGAGTGAGGAACGCGCCCATGCCGTAGCCGAGAGTGCGCGCATCGATGCCGAAGCGCGCCCCGTGGCAGATCCGACAACTGTCACAAACCATGTGTTTTTCGATGGCGAGATGCAGACCATGGGCGGCCAGCATCGTGATGGCTACATTCCGCCGGCAAGCTTTGATGAACCGGAAGCGGCAGGTTCTCGCATCAATATGGTAACCGCCATTCGCAAAACCCTCGATCATGAAATGTCCATCAATGACCGTGTGGTGGTTTTTGGTGAAGACATCGGACCGAAGGGCGGGGTGCACGCGGTGACACTGGGCCTACAGGAAAAATTTGGCATTGGTCGGGTCTTCGACACCTCACTGTCCGAGGAGGGTATCATCGGGCGGGCGGTTGGCATGGCTCTGGCAGGTCTTGTTCCCGTTCCGGAAATCCAGTTCCGCAAGTATGCCGAGCCTGCCACAGAGCAGATTAACGACTGTGGCACCATCCGCTGGAGGACAAACAACCGATTTGCAGCGCCTGTTGTGGTGCGGATGCCGGGAGGGTTCTTCAAATGCGGCGACCCTTGGCACAGCCAAACAAACGAAGTCGCTTTCGTTCATCAGCCGGGATGGAAGGTCGCTGTGCCATCCAATGCGGAAGACGCGGTTGGTCTCCTACGCACCTCGATCCGGGGCAATGACCCTGTCATTTTCTTCGAACACCGGGCGATGCTCGACCACGCCTGGGCACGTCGTCCATACCCCGGAGATAATTTCGCATTGCCTTTCGGGAAGGCAAAATTTACCCGCACCGGCGGCGATATTACCATCGTGACCTGGGGTGCAATGGTCCATCGCTGCGAAGAAGCAGCCAAGGGCGTGTCGGCCGACATCATCGACCTTCGCACCCTTATGCCTTGGGATCAGGCCGCGGTACTGAGTTCGGTAAAGAAAACCCGGCGATGCCTGATCGTGCACGAAGACCTCGGTACAGCGGGTTTCGGCGCGGAGATTTCGGCAGTTGTCGCGGATAAAGCCTTCATGGATTTGGATGCGCCGGTCTCGCGCTTGACGATGCCCGACATTCCAAGCCCGCATAACCCGGTGCTGCTGGAATGGGCGCTTCCTTCCATCGAGCGTATCGCCGCCCGGATCTCCGAATTACTGGAGTTTTAAGTATGACGAACACGATCAGTATCCTGGCTCCGCTGGAGCAGGAGGGCACAAAAGCCGTTGTGCGAAACTGGCTCAAGCAAATCGGTGATCGCGTTAGTGAGGGCGACGCGCTGGTCGAGCTTGAAACCGACAAAGTAACACAGGAGGTGCCGGCACCTTGCGACGGCATTTTGACTGAAATCAACATGCGCGATGGCGATGACGCGAGGCCTGGCTCGATTTTGGGGCGAATGGCCTCCCAAGATACCTCTGTCGAGGTTTCCGACGACGCCGGGACGCCCCAGGTCGCGCAGCCAATGTCATCTTTGACTGATGCCGACCATTACTCGCCCGCCGTCCGACGTGCCGCCGCAGAGTATGAGATAGACCCCGCTACTGTTCAGGGTAGCGGCAAAGGTGGGCGGGTCACGCGTGCAGACATGGACCGCGCCTTTGAAGCCAAGACCACAGAAAAGCCATCGGTCCAGGCATCGGTGGCCGCCCAGAGCATCCGTGCGAGCGTCGCAACGCAGACCGTGGAGCCGCGGGTCTTACCTCTTTCGACCGACAATGCACTTTCGCGGAAAGTTCCCCACTCGGCGATGCGTCTCGCAATTGCGAAGCACATGTCGCATTCGCTTACGTCCGCACCACAGGTAACCGCCGTTTTTGAAGCCGATTTTAGCGCTATCATGCGCGACCGCGATCTGCACAAGGGTCGGATGAAATCCGAAGGTATCAATCTCTCCTACACCGCTTATCTTGTATCAGCGTGTGTTGCTGCGATGAAGGCGGTACCCGAAGTCAACAGCCGGTGGCATGACGACAGCCTTGAGATTTTCGGGGACATCAATATCGGGATTGGAACTGCATTGGGTGACAAGGGACTGGTTGTTCCGGTTATCCGACAGACGCAAGATCTATCCCTGCAAGGGATAGCTGCCCGACTGCAAGACCTGACAAACCGGGCGAGAACAAATTCGCTGAAGGGAGAGGATCTGAAAGGCGGGACATTCACGATCTCCAATCACGGTGTGTCCGGATCCCTTTTCGCCGCCCCCATCATTATCAACCAGCCCCAGTCCGCGATCCTCGGGGTCGGCAAGCTAGAAAAGCGCGTGGTCGTGCGGGAGGTGGACGGAACCGACGCCATCCAGGTCAGGCCGATGGCATATGTATCCCTCACCATCGATCATCGTTCGCTGGATGGCCATCAAACCAATACATGGCTGACTGAATTCGTCCGGACATTGGAGGCTTGGCCACTATGAGCACCAAGTTCGATTACGACGTTCTGGTCATCGGCGCAGGCCCAGGCGGCTATGCTTGTGCCATCCGAGCGGCACAGCTCGGTCTGAAAACCGCCTGCGTCGACAGCAAGGAGACTTTGGGGGGAACCTGCCTGAATGTTGGATGCATTCCGTCCAAAGCATTGCTGAACGCGTCTCATCATTTTCACAGCGCAGTCAACGGAACCTGGAAAAGTTTCGGTATAAAGGCAGAAGGGGTCTCGCTCGACCTAGCGGCAATGATGGCCCAAAAGGATGAAACGGTTTCGGGACTTACAAAAGGTATCGACTTCCTGTTTCGCAAAAACGATGTCACGAGATTGACGGGGCAGGCTCAGTTCCAGACCTCTCGCAGCGTGTTCATCGCTGGAAAAACCTACACGGCAAAATCCATTGTCATTGCTACGGGATCGGTGCCTTCCCCTTTCCTTTCATCGAAAGTGGAAAACGATACGGGAGTGATCGTCGATTCCACGGGCGCACTCAATTTGAAGACCGTGCCAAATCGTCTCGTCGTCGTTGGAGGTGGCGTTATTGGCCTGGAGCTCGGATCGGTCTGGAGTCGTTTGGGCGCGAAGGTCACCGTGCTCGAATACCTCGATGAAATCCTGCCTGGGATGGACCGCGATGTCCGCACCAAAATGCGCCAACTTCTCCAAAAGCAAGGGTTGGAGATTCGAACGTTGGCACAGGTCCATTCCATCGAACAGGATGGATCAATTGCGAAGGTGACCTTTCAGGCCAAGAGTGTGACAGAAATAATCGAAGCCGAAACGGTGCTGATCGCCACCGGGCGGCGCCCGAACACGGCCGATCTCCACCTCGAAAAGGCCGGGATTACGGTCGACAACCGGGGCTTCATCACTGTTAACAAGCGCTCCGAGACATCAACACCTGATATCTACGCGATCGGGGATGTCACCACGGGACCTATGCTCGCCCACCGGGCGGAGGACGATGGAGTTGCCGTTGCGGAGCGCATGGCCGGCATCGCCCGTTATGTAAACCACGCAATCGTTCCGGCTGTTGTTTACACGGACCCGGAGGCCGCCGGCGTGGGATTGACTGAAGAAGACGTGAAGGCGACAGGCCGGGCCTACAAGGTTTCGACATTCCCCATGGCCGCCAACAGCCGCGCAAAAGCAAATCGCGAGACGGATGGGTTCGTGAAGCTGATTGCGGATGAAAAGACAGATGTTCTGCTTGGCGCCCATATCGTGTCTTCGGTGGCGGGAACGATGATTGGCCAACTGGCACAAGCGATGGAGTTTGGAGCAACGGCTGAGGACATCGCGTATACAAGCCACGCGCATCCAACCCATAGCGAAGCAATTAAAGAGGCAGCGCTCGGTATCGGTGGAAGCCCCATTCACGCATGACCTACTCGCGTAACAATGGAGGGACAAGTGGCCAACGCAGCCTTGCTCGCAAAGCTGCCGGAGCAGAACCCGGATCCTCTTTTTGATCTCATCACGACGTACGCCATTGATCCGTGACCTTGTAAGATCGACCTGAGTGTTGGCGTTGATCGCGATGAAGAAGGTCGAACTCGGCTACGTCCCCTTGTCATCGACCGGAGCGGAGTTGCTGTTCGAGACTTTCTCGCAGCGCTACGAGCGCGGCTCGACCATCGTGACGTCCAATCTGCCTTTTGAAGATTGGACGTCGGTCATGGGATCAGAGCGTTTAACCGGAGCGCTGTTCGATCGGCTAACGCACCACGTCAGCATCCTCGCCCATGAATGGCGACAGCTATCGCCTGAAACAGTCCGCCACTCGTCGCCGCATTCCGTCATGAGGGGCGGAGTAAAACCAGGCCACCCAAACCGTCGATCCAAATACCGGCGAAATCCTCACACCCTGATCGAAAACGCCGCCGCCGACATGGAAATGGCCCCGATCGGGGCCATTTCCATGTCGGCGGCACAGCCCTGCCGCGGCCTGCTTTACTCCGCCACAATGGCCTGCTTTTGCTCCGCCGTTGACAAGACTAAATGTTCGCCCAGGGGGCTGGGTGACCCGTCTCGCAATATGCAGGTATCGAGATTTGCGTGAGTTAACCTCGCACAGAGCCTCATGCACAGGAGATGGGCCATGAGCGATGCTATCACATATGTTGGTTTAGATGTTCACAAAGAGACGATCGCTGTAGCGCTTGCTGATGGCGGTGGGCGTGGCGACGTGCGTGCGTTTGGCCAAATCGTCAACACCCCTGCGTCTCTGTCGCGCTTGCTGACCAAGCTGGTTCAGGCGGGGCGAGAGGCATACGCGCTTGTGGTTCCAGCGATATCTCGGACATTGCGCAGGTAACGGAAGCACAGGCTTCCGGCGTTGTTTGGACGTCCTCGCGTGAGAAACGCTCCTGACGAGGGGAATGTTGACCTATGAAGCTGAACTCACGTCGTCGTTCTACCTTCCGCTGGAGGCAGCGAAGCACACACGACTGCTCTCCCGACGTAACCGCATGAAACTTAACTAGAATCTATGACCCGCTACCGCTGTTGCGGAACCCCAATGAATTTGGTTCGGAGACAAACTAGAGTCTCCTTCATCATCACAACTCAAGTTAGAATAATGCCCTAAGCAACTAAAATAGATGATATTTTTTTAAATCAGGCCGATCTAATTTTGTGCTCGAATTTCCTGTGATGAAAATATTTGCGGCGAGATTGACCGATTAGGACCACTCGCGAACAATTGTGTCAGCTCGATAACGAGCCACATAAGAGGGAACGAAAATGATCGAATTTCAAAAGCTCAAGTCAGTCCTGGCGATGTCCGTAGTCATTTTTGGCGCTCTGTCGACGGCCGGCTTAGCCCGCGACCTGCGCATTGCCACTGAAGGCACATACGCTCCCTGGAGCTTTGTTGACGAGCAGGGCAAGCTGACCGGTTGGGACGTTGATATCGCGAACGCACTTTGTGAGGAAATGAAGGTGAAGTGCGAGATTGTCGCTCAGGAATGGGACGGTATCATCCCAGGTCTCAACGCCAAAAAATATGACATGATCGTCGCGAGCATGACGGTGACGGAGAAGCGCAAACAGCAGGTTGCTTTCTCGAAGAAATACAAGAACACCACCAGCCAGTTCGTTGCCGAGAAAGGCAACTATACTGACACTTCGCCTGCCGCGCTTGCTGGCAAACGCCTGGGCGTACAACGCGGCAGCAGCCAGGACACCTTTCTGACTGATACTTACAAGGACTCGGAGATCGTCCGATACGATAAAACGACTGATCCTGAAATGGACCTGATCGCAGGCCGTGTTGATCTGATGATCGCGAACCGGGTGACCTCGATGGTCGGTTTCCTTGCCCGTCCGGAAGCTGAAAAGTATGGCCTCGTCGGCCAGGAATATTCCGGCGGTGTTCTCGGTGAAGGTAACGCCATTGCCCTGCGTAAGGACGACGCCGACTTGCTCAACCACGTCAATTCCGCGCTCGACGCGATATTCGCGAACGGCACTTACGACAAGATCACGTCCAAATACTTCAAGTTCAAGCTTATGTAGGCTCGACTAGAAGCGGGAGAAGCGGTGACTTGATCACCGCTTCATTGGCTTCAAAAAAGGTTCTCCAATGATTACTTTCGCAACCTTCGGCCCGCAAGGGACGAACCACGAACGCGTAACAAACCAATACATCCGTTTTCACGGCATCGAGAACGCGCGTATTGAGCTGGTTTCGAACTTCGAGCAGGCAACAAAGGGTCTTTTGGACGGTGACTACGACTTCGTAGTTCAGTGCGCCGTGCATCCGGAAACTCCGGAGACTATGGGAAGTCACTTCAGCAAAATGTTTGCCGTTGATTCTTTTATTTCCCGCAGTAAGGAATTGGCAATCCTCACGCGCTCGGAAATTGCCAACCCCAGGACCATCGGTCTTCTCTCGCCTGCCACGGAGAGCTACATCGACCCTGGAAAATGGGAAACGCTGATCCCGGGTATTTCCCTTCCGATCATCTTCGATAATCTTTTGAATGGCGCGTACGATTCAGCGCTCGTCTACCTGGAGTATGCGGAACAGTTCCCGGATCGTGTCAGAGTAGATCAGGTGATCGGTTCGCCCGACGACGTGTGGATTGTCTACGGTCGGGAACGGACCTCAGAAGGTAAGTTACAGGCGTTTCGGAATGCTCCCATTCGACGGCTCCTTGCAGAGAAGGGTGCCAAATTCCGAGGTGAGAAGGAGGCGCTATGACTATTTTCTCAGGCTATGGCATTCAGTTGCTGCACGGCGCTGCTATAAGTGTCGCTGTTACAATCGCCGCCCTTTTCGTGGGAACGATCTTGGGAGTGTTTCTCGGTGCGGTGAAAACATACGCTAGTCGTCCCTTTCGATACGCCGTTGAGGCGTATACCGCAATCGTACGTGGGGTTCCCGATCTGATCATCATCTACCTGATTTATTTCGGAAGCACAGTGGCATTGACCAAACTGACCGGGGACTATGTCGATGTGAACGGCTTTACGGCTGGTGTGTTTGCGCTCTCGTTCATTTTCGGGGCCTACGCCAGTGACATTATCCGTGGGGCAATTCGGCAGGTGCCGCGCGGTCAAACAGAAGCTGCGGTGGCACTCGGACTTAAACAGCGGGTCTGTTTTACCAAAATCGTCATGCCACAGGCCTGGCGATTGGCCCTGCCTGGGTTCGGCAATCTGTCCATTATCCTCCTGAAGCAGACATCGCTGATTTCCGTCATCGGTCTCGAAGAACTTATGCGGGCGTCGTCAGTGGTCTCAGGTGCTACTCGGGAACCCTTCTACGTCTACACTGCTGCGGCCGTCATTTATCTGGTTTTGACGAGTGCCGCGACGATGGGCCTGCGGCTTGCTCGTAAACGCGCGGATCGCGGTTTTGCGTAAGGAGGATAGATATGCTTGATTTTCAACTTATGTCCGATGCCTTTCCGAAGCTTATTCAGGGTGTCGGTCTTACGGGTAAGCTCGCGATTCTTATCCTGTTGCTCGGGATGGTCTGGGCAATTCCAATTGCCTACGCCCGCAACGCCAACTCGCCATTGCTGCATGGACCGGCGAATGCTTACATCCTGATTATCCGGGGCGTGCCTTCGCTGTTGCAAGTGTTCCTCGTGTACTACGGAATGGGACAGCTGGACTTTATACGCAACTCGGCCCTTTGGCCGGTCCTTCGGGATCCGTTCTGGTGTGTAATCATCGCGCTTGGCCTGAATTCTGCTGCATACACGGCGGAGATCATCGCCGGTGCTCTCCGTCTCGTCGCGAAGGGACCTGTCGAGGCGGCTTACGCTCTGGGCTTGTCATGGTTCCAGACACAGTGGAAGGTGACAATTCCACTCGCTATCCGCGCGGCACTCCCGGCCTACGAGAACGAGATCATTCTAACTGTCAAGGCAACCTCGCTTGCCAGTACCGTGACGCTGATGGACCTCACCGGAGTCGCTCGTCTGGAGGTAGCAAACACGTACGCCCCCTATGAGATCTTCCTGACCGCCGGGGCGATCTACTTCTGCATTACGACAACGCTTTCCTGGCTGTTGCGCCAATTAGAGCAACGTCTTTCACTCGAAAACATGAAAACCCTCAACAGTACACCGTTGCAAAATGCAGAGGCAGTCCACGCCTGACATCAGGCGGGGCAGTGCGAGAAAGGAAATTATAATGACCCAAAACGCAAAAGCTGCAGTGAATACCTCGAATGAGCGTGCGCAGTCCGGTGAGATTCAGATCATGGGCGTCGGAAAACGGTTTGGACCTTTTCAGGCGCTGACTGACGTCAACCTGAATGTAGCATCTGGTGAAAAACTTGTGGTTTGCGGACCTTCGGGATCAGGCAAGTCGACGCTGATCCGGTGTATCAATGGTATCGAAAGCCACGATGCGGGAACCATCACCGTCAACGGAGTGTCGTTGGACAAGGTCCGGGCAAACCGCGACCAAATACGTCGCGAGGTCGGAATGGTGTTTCAAAGCTTCAACTTGTTTCCCCATATGAGCGTCCTGGAGAACTGCCTCCTTGCTCCGATGTCGGTGAAGGGTATGAGCCGTAGCGACGCGAAGGATGTGGCCATGGATTTTCTAAGCAAGGTGTGCATTGCTGAGCAAGCCTTGAAGTATCCGGCACAGCTCTCTGGTGGCCAACAGCAGCGCGTCGCAATTGCCCGAGCGATGTGCATGAAGCCAAAAATCCTTCTTCTGGATGAACCCACCTCTGCCCTTGATCCGGAAATGGTCAAGGAGGTGCTGGATACCATGGTGAGTCTTGCCCAAGGCGGAATGACTATGGTTTGCGTAACTCACGAAATGGGCTTTGCCAAGGAAGTTGCGGACCGTGTGATCTTCATGGACCACGGCTCGATTGTCGAAGAGGCTCCTCCGGCTGAGTTCTTCGGTAATCCGAAGACGGCCCGCGCCCAGGATTTTCTGTCGCAAATTCTACGCTGATTGAACGCGAGAGGCGCGATCTCATTGTCCCGTCCCTTTTAACTTCGCGCAGATGCTGCATCGTTCCGCGATTACGCAATTTCCGGTATGACCATGACAACAATTTTATCGGCGTTCACTGGCAAAGTTGCCTATCTTGGTCCTGCAGGTTCGTGGACACACCAAGCGTGCATGGACCTGTTTCCACTGGCAGAGAAGATTCCATTCACGCGGGAGGGGCTGGTGTCAGCATGTGAGGCCGGCCTTGTCGATCTCGCGTGCCTTCCTGTGACCACCTCCATAGTCGGTGTGACCCCGTACATGGACACTGCGCTGTCAATCAACAATGTGAAGATTGTGGCAGAGTACCCCAAAATGCTTGGCTATAGCCTTGTTGTGAAACGTGGTACCAAACTGCGAGACATCAACGAGGTTTTCGCGCATCCAGTCGCTTTCGAAGAGGTTCAGCCTTGGCTAGACCGCGAACTCCCGCACGTGAAGCGCGTCGAAGTAGCTACGGGCGGCAGGGCGGCGATGATGGTCGCTGAAAGCGACTTTGCCGATAAGGCGTCCTTCGGTCCAAAAGCTGGCGCAGAAATTTATGAGCTCGATACCCTTCTTGATGATATAGAGGAGGGTCCTCATAATGTTACCAGGTGGTGGGTGCTGGGACGTCTTGCGTCCGCGCCCACGGGTAATGACAAAACATCCTTTCTAATGGACCTTGGTGACGCTGAACTCACTGATACCTTGATGGCCATGTTTGAAGCAGGGCTCAGAGTGCTTACCATTTACGAACGCCCGGCCAAATCATCTTTGGATCGACACAGGTATCTCATCGAGATTGAGGGGCATCAGACTGACAAGCCTCTGGCCGAGTTCCTCACGAATTTCCCGGTGACAAAGGTCCTGGGTTCATATCCCAGGCGGTATTGAACGACAAGTTCGGTCGGTGAAAAGAGGTTTGAATAAATACTTGCGAGGCGCACTGCTTGCCGAATGAATCAGCACATTGGACCAATTTGGAAACAATGCGGTTGCCGCACTTCTCGGTGGCCGCAGCAATCCGATCAACCGCTTTTTCCGCGAGGGAAAACCATCTAAATTGCAGGTGAACCGGAGTTCAGGCCCTTGGCTGACGTGGGAAAGAAGAAGGTCGAGGGAAAGCGCGTCAAGCGAGGCGCCCTCTCCATGATGATCCGTCCAAGTATCCAGGACGAAGGTGCCGGGAAGCCTGCGCCATCGAGCCCTTCCGGCGGTCCCGGTATGAGCGGCGACGTTCTCGCGATCGCCGTTGGCAAGGAGATAAAAAGCCTACGCCTCAGCCTGAGCATGGCAGCGAACCAACTCGCCGAAGCGGCAGGGCTGTCCAATGGAATGCTTTCCAAGATTGAACGGGGATCGACGACCCCTTCCTTCGGGACGCTAGTCTCGATATCCAATGCCTTAAAGGTGCCGGTCGCGCGCCTTTTTGCGTCACACGAACAACGCGCGGACTATTCGCTCGTTCGCGCTGGAAAAGGAATTTCAGTCCGGCGAAGAGGCTCCAGGGTAGGCCTGGACTATGAACTGCTTGGCCATCTGCTTTCGGGTGAAAAGTATGTCGAGCCCTACCTCGTCACGCTTAAGAGCGACTCAAGCACCAACCCGGGGTTTCAGCATACGGGAATCGAATTCATGTATATCCTCGAAGGCTCGATGGTCTATCGCTACGCCGATGCGACGGTTGAATTGCGTCCAGGCGACACTATCGTGTTCGACGCCAACTCGATTCACGGACATGAGAAATTGATTGCAGCACCCGTGCGTTACCTTTCCGTGGTCTTCAATCTGCGCGCATAGCCGAGCTAGGTGTGAGGGATTGCGGCGACCGCTTCCGACGCAAAGGTGCAGCCGTCACGACGCGCGTTCAGTGTTCGAACGGCAGTAGGTCAGGGTTTCAAGCACTGCTATGCCAAAGACGATAGGGTCTTATCTCCGTCTGGCAAAGCCTACGCCTCAAGCGTCGCGTAGGCTGGCTGTGGTCCGGTCGCTCCAGGAGCAGGGGGGCTGATAAGGGTCCAGGGATTGACCTCTGACCCTCTCTCGATCGGGACTTCAATCAGGACGGGTGCATCAAGCGTGAGAGCCTTTTCGAGGGTTTTCCGCAAATCCGACGGCGAACGCGCTCGAAATGCCTGAACCCCGAAGCTCTCCGCGAGCTTGACGAAGTCAGGATTGACCAGGTCGGAGCCGATATAACGACCATCGTAGGTGAGCTGTTGATCCCGCAGGACATTGCCGTAAGCTGAGTTGTTGAACACGATCGCGACCACCGCAATGCCGTGCTGGGCGGCCGTGGCGAGTTCCTGCACACCGAACATGAACCCGCCGTCGCCAGACACGGAGACCACGGCCTTGTCCGGGTTTGCGACCTTGACACCAAGTGCGGTGTTGAAGCCGAAGCCCAGGTTTTCCTGGAAGCCGCACGTTACATATTGGCGTGGCGCATAGACCGGAAAGCCGAAGCGACCGGTAAAGCCCATCTGGCTGACCTCCTCCACGAAGAAACCGTCGCGTGGCAGGACATCCCGTATGGCCCTGAGATAGTCGATCTGGGGCTGGATTTGATCGATCTCCTTGCCGACTTTCGCCTTGATTTCCGCCAGCGCTTCCCGCCTGTCGGAGACCCGGCTTTTCCTGTCGAGCGCCTCGACTAGCGCGCGTGTTCCTTCCGCCGCATCGGCGACAATCCCGACCGTCGGCTTCAGCCGCACCATTTCCGTGGGGTCGATGTCGATGCGTATCGTCTTCAATTCCGGCGGGCGCCACCGCCAGGTCATGAAGGGGAGACGGAGGCTTGCACCGATACCGATCAAGAGATCGACGTTTTTCCAGTATTCGAACGCCGTTGCGCTATCGAGCCAGACTGCTTCGTCTGCCGCCAGCACGCCCTTTCCGGATCGATAGGAGGTGACGGCACCCTGGATCCGGTTCGCCAACTCCCGCACTTCGCTTGAAGCATCGACGGCGCCTGCTCCGACGATGATCAGAGGATTGTGAGCCTGGGCTATCAATGCCGCCGCCGCATTGATCTTGTCTGGATCGATCAGCGGCGGCGCGAGCGGTTTTCCGACGACCGGCTCCTCGACGAGCCCTGGCTGGCCGAACACATCCCATGGAGCCTCGACGGCAACCGGTCCGCGTCTACCGGACATCATCCGTGTGAACAGTCCGGCCACCGTTGAATAGGCCGCGCTCGGATGGTCTATTCGCTCTGCACCTTTCGTAAGGCCTCGCAACGTCGACAATTGATCGGGAAGCTCGTGGAGTTGCCCTCGACCGCGCCCGATGAGGTGAGACATGATGTTCCCGGTGACGCACATCATCGGCGTATCGGATCCCAAAGCCGTGCAAAGTGCTGCACCGGAATTCAATACGCCCGGACCGGGGACGACCGAATAGACCCCAGCGCGTCCTGACGACTTGGCATAGCCGAATGCCATATATCCCGCACCCTGCTCATGGCGCGTGTGAATAAACCTCAGCCTGTTCCTTTCACTGTAGAATGCATCTACCAGATCATAGGTATGTGCTCCGGGAATGCCGAAAACCGTATCGACGCCGTTTGCAACAAGGGATCGAGCAATTTTGCGACCGGTGGTTTCCATTTCATTTCCGACCTTTGACACGGCGCATCATCTTTCCAATAACCCGGGCGAAAACCTGCGCCGGTTCTGTGTTCGAAACATATTCTTCAACAATCCCGGCTGGCGTTCGCAACCGGTTAAGGGCGTTTACGCTGCGGTGCTTCCCGAATTCACCCGAAAACGGCTTGTGCAGTCGTGAACTCCTTCAAGCCTTCGACGCCGAATTCGACACCGATGCCTGATTGCTTCACGCCGCCGAATGGCACGTTCGGCTGGATCGCACCGTGCTTGTTGATCCAGACAGAACCGCATTCCAATGCGCAGGCGACGCGCTTCGCTTCGACCACATCGCTCCCCCAGACGGAACCGCCTAAACCGAACGGATTATCGTTGGCTTGCGCGATCGCGTCGGCAACGTCTTTATATCGGATGATAGGAAGGGCGGGGCCAAACTGTTCGAGATCGACGAGCTTGCAGCCGTGATTGACATCGGCCACCAGCGTAATCGGATAGAAATATCCTGGGCCACCGTTCGGATTTCCGCCGATTAAAATGCGGCCACCCTTCTCCCGAGCCTCGTCAACATAGGCGGATACGATTTCGAACTGCGCTTTGTTCTGCAGCGGACCGAGTATGGCCCCCTCGTCCGATCCATTCCCGACCGGAATATTCTTTGCAAATTCGACAAGCGTCTCGCAGACCGCATCGTAGATGCCGTCGTGTACATAGAGCCGTTTCAGCGCAGCACAGGTCTGCCCGCTGTTGCTGAAAGCGCCCCAGAACAGACCTTCCGCGATCGCCTTGGGATCGGCGTCCGCGAGTACGATTGCTGCGTCGTTTCCGCCAAGTTCAAGCGTCAATCTTTTCAATGACGAGACTGCGCTTGCCATTACTTTCTTGCCGGTCTCGGTCGAACCCGTGAACGTTACCTTGCCGATCCCTGGATGAGCGGTCATCAGGGCTCCGATCTCGTTCTCGCCGGAAACCACGTTCACGACACCTCGCGGCACGACCTCGTTGATGAGCTCGACCAGTCGGATCGTGGACAGCGGTGTCTGCGGCGAGGGCTTGATGACGACGGTGTTCCCGGCGCGGATTGCCGGGATCACATGCCAGCAGGCAATCATCACCGGCCAGTTCCACGGAGTGATCGAGCCCACGACGCCGATGGGCTTGCGGTGCAGTTCGACGCGCCCTTCCGGACCGTCCTGCAGCACCTCGACCGGCAGGTCGAGCGAACCTGTATGCCGTGTCCACGCGATTGCCGCTCCGATTTCGAATCGGGAACCCGGCCCGTTCAAGGGCTTGCCCTGTTCAAGTGTCAAGAGACGCGCAAGCTCTTCAAGATGCTCTTCCATTTTTGCGGCAATCGCTTCGCAGGCTGCCGCGCGCGCCTGCGAGGCGGTTTTCTGCCAGGTCTGAAAGGCGAGGCTGGCGGCTTCGACAGCTCTGTCCAGGTCTGCTTTCGTTGCGAGCGGCATCTGCCCGACCACTTCGCCGGTGGCAGGGTTGTAAACGTCCTGATGACGCTCGGTGGAAATCCGGGCACCGTCAATTACAAGGCTGTATTTCGTCATGGTTCCCTCGATGGCGCGTGATTGATTTGGCTTCACGTATCGAAACCCGTGGCACTTCTGGGGAAAGCTTACCTGATGCGATGAATGGGCCGCTGTATCGCCAGATACCGATCACTCGCCCTTTCTGACAGGCCAATCCGCAAATCGGCCGGATGCCGAGGTTTCGAATCTTCCGAACCGGTATCAGGCGATACAGCCAGCTTTCCTCGTCTCCCTGTAATGTCGCCCCGCGGAACGCGATCAGCCCCGAAAAGCAAAACAACGGGAAATCGCACAACTGGGAGCACATATAATGGGATTGTCTGTCTGGAAGTCATCATTGCGCAGCGCTGTATTCGGCCTCGCCGTCACAGCGTGCGCCGGTTCCGCGATTTCCGCGGAAAAGATAACAATTGCCGTCACGGCGATCGTCGAGCACCCGTCTCTCGATGCCGTACGCGACGGACTTCACGCACGGCTCAATGAAGCGGGCTATGCTGACGACCAACTGAATTTCGTTTACGAATCCGCCCAGGGCCAGCCGGCAACAGCGGCGCAAATCGCTCGAAAGTTCGTCGGCATGTCCGCGGATGTCATCGTGGCAGTTTCGACCCCGTCTGCTCAAGCCGTCGCCGCCGCAACCCGGGACATACCAATCGTCTTCAGCGCCGTGACCGATCCGGTCACCGCCGGGCTTGTCAAATCGTTTCAGGCGGATGGCAGCGGCAACATTACCGGAGTGTCGGATCGTTCCCCCATCGCGGCGCAGCTCGATCTCTTTCAAGCGATCCAGCCGAATATGAAACGGCTGGGGGTTCCCTACAATCCAGGGGAAAGCAACTCGATCGTTTCGCTCGATCAGCTCAAGCAGGCGGCCAAGGATAAGGGCATTGAAATCGTCGCCGTGCCCGCAAACCGGACTGCGGATGTTCGCAACGCGACCCAGCGCCTCGTCGGGCAGGTCGATGCCATTTACCTTGCTCCTGACAATACCGTGACCGCCGCCCTGGAAACCATTGTCACGGTCGCGCGCGAAGCAAAGTTGCCGGTTTACTCGAACGACCTCAGCAGCGTCGAGAAAGGTGCGATCGCAAGTGCCGGTTTCAGCTACTTCGACATCGGACGGCAAACCGGTGATATCGTTCTTCGCATACTCAAGGGCGAAAAAGCCGGCGCGATCAATGCGGAATACGCGACAGGCACCGAAATTGAGGTCAGCAAATCAGCCGCGGGCTCATACGGGGTCACCATTCCCGAGGACGTGCTGAAGAAGGCCGCCAAAGTCCTGAACTAAGTGAATTTCTGGAGGTCGCTGAAGTGAGTTTTATTTCCTTCGCAGGAGCCATAGAGCTTGGCTTGATTTACGCATGTGTGGCGCTCGGGGTCTTTATTGCCTTTCGCGTACTGAATTTTCCGGATCTGACGGCGGATGGGAGCTTTGCCTTGGGTGCCGCGGTTGCGGCGATGATGATTGCCAGCGGATCCTCTCCCTGGACGGCGACTTTGGTCGCCGTCTCAGCCGGGGCCGCAGCAGGCCTGGTGACCGCGGTGCTGACGATCCGTTTCGGTATCTTGAATCTGCTGGCCAGCATCCTGACGATGACGGCACTGTTTTCCATCAACCTTCGTCTGATGGGCGCGCCGAACATCTCGCTTCTCAACAGGGACACGATACTGACACCTGTCGTAAGCTGGGGTCTGCCGACGTGGCTTGGAAATCCGGTGGCGATGGGCCTGGGCGTGATCGTTATAGCAGCTCTTCTGGCATGGTTTCTCAAAAGCGAGTTCGGTCTTGCCATGCGAGCCACCGGTGCCAACCCGCGAATGGCTCGCGCGCAAGGTATCTCGACCGATCTCCACACCTATGTGGGATTGGCGGTTGCGAACGCGCTTATCGCGCTTGGCGGTGCGCTTTTTGCGCAAAGCAACAGCTTTGCCGACGTGACGCTTGGCACTGGAACGATCATCACCGGGTTGGCCGCCGTCATCCTTGGCGAAACGGTCGTTCGCACGCGCAACGTCATTCTCATGGTCGTTGGCGCGGCACTCGGGGCCATTCTCTATCGGCTTGCCATATCCCTGGCCCTCAATTCCGACTGGCTCGGCCTCACTGCATCCGATCTCAACCTCGTCACGGCTACACTTGTCGCTCTTGCTCTCATGCTGCCGAAAATGCGCCTTGGAAAACTTTTCGGCTGGTTTCGTGGCGTGGATAAATCGGGCGTCGTGCAGGTAGGGATCACGAAATGATCAGCATCCAGAATGTTCACTGTATCTTCAATCCCGGCACCGTTCTTGAGAACAAGGCGTTGAGGGGCGTTTCACTCGAAATAGAGAAAGGGGAATTCGTCACCGTCATCGGCAGCAACGGCGCCGGAAAATCGACATTGCTCAACATTCTGTCCGGGGAGGCGCCGGCCACCGCCGGCAGTGTGCACATTGCCGGCATCGACGTCACCCGCTGGCCCACTCACAAACGCGCCAAGCTGACGGCGCGCGTTTTCCAGGATCCCTTGGTCGGGACCTGCGAAGGATTGTCGATCGAAGAGAATATGGCGATGGCGCTAGGCCGTGGGCAAGTCCTGGGCATGCGGCTGGCCTCCAACGAGGCGATGCGGAAGAAATTCTACGCGGAACTATCGCGTCTTGGCCTTGGAATCGAAAGCCGGTTGGGAGAGTTGATGGGGCTTCTGTCGGGTGGTCAGCGGCAATCCGTAAGCCTGATCATGGCCGCTTTGGCGCACTCGGAAATTCTGCTTCTCGATGAACACACCTCTGCTTTGGACCCGGCGAGCGCCGATTTCGTCATGGGTCTCACGGACCGTATCGTGCATGAAAAGCAACTCACGACGCTTATGGTCACGCACTCCATGAGCCTCGCCCTCAAGCACGGCACCCGCACGGTCATGCTGGATGGAGGCAAGATCGTCATGGACATCAAGGGCGCCGAGAGAGAATCGGCAACGGTCGAAGACCTGCTACGTATATTCAGCAAGAGCCGTGGCAAAGCCATCGACAACGATGCGCTGCTGCTTGCGTGAAATTTTTCGAGAGCGGGTGTCGGCAGATACAGAACCTCGCGGCAATATCGAGCACCATCGGGAAACAAATCGGATGAGGGTCCCATGGAACATCAAATGCTCACGTATCGGCGCCTGATAGGCCGTTTCGCCACCGGGGTGGCAGTCATCGTTGGCGAGTCTGAAGACGAAGTGGTCGGAATGACGGTCAATTCGCTCGCCTCGGTCAGCCTCGACCCGCTGCTGCTGCTGTTTTGCGCGAAGAATGAAAGCAAGACAGCGAAACGCGTTCTCACCGCGGGCCGGTTCTCTGTCAACATCCTCGGTAAAGATCAGCAGGATGTTTCCCGCAGGTTCGCCGGGAAGATCGAGACCGAGATCGCCACGCCTGCGCGCGAGAACGGTTTCGCCTGGATCGACGGTGCCAACGCCGTTTTTCTTTGCCAGATCGAGCATGTCTATCCCGGCGGCGATCACAAGATCATCGTCGGGCAGGTCGTCGCGATGAATGGGCCGGACGACGTCAAGGACCCCTTGGTTTTTTTCGACGGGCGATACACCGCGTTGCAGGCTGCTCAGACCGGCTATTGACTGGCCGATGCTCGTCCATGAACGTGAAACCGGCGACGGTCCATTCTAGTGCGCGCATCTCGCCGTCATTCGCCCGCCAGACTTATGGTCTTACAACGAGGTAACCATCGACAAGATGGATTGCCTTTTGATCACGCAGGCGCTGAATGGTTCGCGTGACTGTCACCCGCGATGTCCCGGTCATTGCGGCGATTTCTTCATGCGTCAGCTTGGTCACCAGTATGCGTCCTTTCGGATGCTCCGTACCAAACATGCTGGCCAACCTTTGAAAAAGCTCCATGATGCGCTCCTCGGGCTCGCGGGACACCAGGTGCTCGAGGCGAATTGCCAATATCCGCTGCTTGAGACTTGTGACGCGCAGCAGCGCAGATGCAAACTCTGGATGTTCACTGAAAACTTCCGCCAAGCGATCGGCGTCGAATTCGATCGCCTCCGTGTCCTCGACAGCATAGGCGGACGAAAAGCGCGGCAGACCATCGAAAGCAGCACCTTCACCCAGGATAGTGTGCTCCCCCATGAACTCCAAAAGCATTTCCGTCCCGTCGGCCCGGATTATGGTTACCTGGACGAGGCCCTTTGCGATGTAGAAGAACCGTGAAGAAACGTCTCCCTGTTCGTAAAGCGCTTCGTTCTTTTTGAAGTTTCGCCGGCGCCCTGCGTGCAAGTGCTCGCGAATGACATTCATCAGTTCGGGCTCAAGCCGCCAGGTACGCAGATCTCGTTTGGTCATATCCCGTTGGCCCCCGTAGTTTCCCGATTTTAAAAAAGCTTATGGCAGCATACGGCCAAAAGGGGTCGGAGCGGGTATCTGACGATACAACATATAAATAGTCCAGTGGGTTTTCGCGATAGGGAGACGTCCCGCTTGGCGTTTCGGCGTCTTTCACGGGCCACCGTTCTATCAAAAATCCACAGCGGTATCGCTGGATACAGAGCTCCGATTGCCCGCTCGCTAAACTCCCTCGCAACAGGATATCCGAGACTGGCTGCTATTTGCCGGTCCTTCTTGGGATGGATGGAGATGGCGAAAGTCGCGGACCACGGCAATACGAGTTATTCCGATAGCAAGGGTTGCGATGCCAGCCCAACAGAAAAAGCTGCACAGCTCGCGCCTTGGCTGAGGGAGCAGGCGGCGCGCATCGAGGCAAGCAATAAGATACCCGACGATGTCGCCGAGCGTCTCGTTGATGCCGACCTCTTTCGCATGACGCAACCGGCACGCTTCGGGGGATTGGGCCTTGCTCCGGCAGAGGTCTGGGAGACGGTTTTTGAAGTTGCAAAAGGATGTTCGTCCTGCGCCTGGCTGGTGGGCCTTGTCGCGGCCAATGTGCTTATGGTCGCCAAATTTTCCGAGCGTGCGCAGCAGGACGTATTCCTATGCGGAAAGCCTGCAATCGTCCCCATGCTCACCGGGGGCGTGGGACGGAATGTCGTGGCGAACTCCGCTGAAGGCGGCGTCATGCTCAGCGGTGAATGGCGCTATGCATCTGGTGTCGACATTGCATCGTGGGTCGGGCTTCTTGTCTCCTTGCCCGTTGCGGGGAACGGCGAGCAGGAGCAGCACATCGTGCTGGTGCCGAGAGAGTCCTTCGATGTCGATCACGACAGTTGGAATGTGCTCGGCATGCGAGGAACCGGCAGCAAGAACATCGCCCTGCGATCGACCTTCGTGCCGCAGCACCGATGGATGAAATGGAGCTGGCTCCAGCAAGGGCAAAGACATCCGGAGTGCCCGAATGACGATCTCATTTATGATTATCCTCTCAATCCTGCCTTTGCGATGTCGGTCGCCGCGCCTACTCTTGGCGTGGCTTCGGCTGTGGCGGAAGAGTTTCGCACGCTGATCAAAGGGCGGATAAATGCGGGAACCCAGCTGCAGCAGGCGCAGGACAGAGTTGCCCAGATTCAGGTTGCTTCGGGTGAGGCAACGATGGCAATCATGCGGCGCAGTCTCGTGGACGATGCAAGCCTCCTTATTGCATCGATCAAGGCGGGAGGCGCTCCAAGTCTTGACGATCGCGGCGCGGTTCGCATGCGAATTGCCGTCGCCACCCGTCTTGCCTTGGTCGAGGCGCAACGAATGTTCGCGGCGCTCGGCGGCAGCATCCTTCCGTCCGGCACGCGGGCGGAGCGGCTTTTCCGCGATATTCACGCGATGAGTTCGCACCTTCTCTTGCAGCCGGATCTGGTGGGGGAGACCTATGGAAGGCTGCTTCTCGGCCTCGATCTGCCACCAGGTGCACGCCTTTGACATTCAACTTGGAGAACGACTTGTGAGCAAGCAATCCGTAAACCCGGATAGCCCCATCTTCAAAGGGGCCGATGGAACGAGCATTTTCAAGAAATTCGGTTATTCAGCGGCTGTCAGGGCTGGTGACTTTATTTACATCGCAGGCCAGATCGGCCTCAACCCGGACGGGTCGATGCCCGACAGCGATGAGCTTCAGTTCCGAAACGCGTTCGACCGGCTGAAGGTGATCATCGAGAGTGCCGGAGCCTCTCTCGACGACGTCGTCGAGCTGGTTTCCTATCACGTCGGACTTCAGAAGGAGGGCCACCTTGCCTCCTTCATGAAGGTGAAGAGCGATTACATCGCCGAACCCTATCCGACCTGGACGATACTCGGCATCGATAGTCTGGCCCGGCCGGGTTTAGTCATCGAAATCAAGGCCGTCGCCTACTCTCCTCCAAAATGACGAACGTCACGCGCGCCGGAGAGGGACGAGGACCAGATTGATGTCTGACGAAAGCCGCATCGGGTGTTTGCACCAAGCGTTCAGACGCCGCGAAATATCGCCGGTCGGCGTCGCGCGCGCGCAGCTGGATGCTATCGCGGCGCTGGACCGGGACGTCAATGCGTTTTGTCATGTGGACGCCCACGCAGTCCTTGCCATGGCGAAGCAATCGGAACGGCGCTACCGGGATGGCGAGCCTTTGAGCCCGATGGATGGCGTGCCCGTTTCGGTGAAGGATACGATCAATGTGGCCGGCTGGCCAACCCGGAGGGGATCACGCACGTCCTCGCCCGATGCCCTTGGCGAGGATGCTATCGCTGTCGCTCGCCTGCGGGCGGCGGGAGCGGTATTCATCGGTAAGACCACCACGCCAGAGTTCGCTTGGAAGGGGGTTACCGACAGTCCGCTTTGCGGAGTGACGCGCAATCCTCTCGATCTCGCTCTGACGGCAGGCGGCAGCAGTGGCGGCGCTTCCGCTGCTACTGCATTGGGCCTGGGCGTTATGGCCTTGGGAACCGACGCTGCCGGATCCGTGCGTATCCCGGCCGCATTTTGCGGGGTTGTCGGTTTCAAGCCGACCCTGGGGCGAATTCCACTCGATCCCTACGCTGCCGGGTTTTCCCAGCTACCGCATATCGGGCCGATAACTGCAACCGTCGCGGATGCCGAGATCAGCACGCAGATAATGGCGGGACCGGCGGTCTCTGACTGGACGTCGTTCCGCCATACGAAAGCGGCGCACCCGGAAAGCACCTCGCACAAGAACATCGGTTCTCTACGCATCGGAATTGCACCTCTGCCGGCAGAGACATCCATGTCTGGTGACATAGTTGCGGCGTGGCAAAGCTTCCTGTCGGCGATAGCGGATCACGTTGCTGATATCCGGGAGGTCGACCTGCCGTTTCACGGCGCGCGCGATGTGACCGCCATGCTGTACCGTATCGGATGTGCCGAGGCCGTTGCCCGGGTTCCGCCAAATCGACATGACGAGCTCGATGCCGAGCTGATCGACTTCATTGCGCCAGTCAAATTATTGTCGCCGCAAGATATCATCGCGCTTTACCGGCGCCGCGAGGACATAGCAAACCAGGCTTGCGCAGTCCTATATGGAAAGATTGACGTTTTTGTCTCGCCCACGATGGTCGTCGCACCGCCGAGGATCGACGACCTGAGTCGCGGCTCGGTCAACTGGCTCGATTGGAACCTGTTCACGCCCTTGTTCAATCTTTGCCAGGGGCCGGCAATCTCGGTTCCGTGGCGAAACGACCGTCGCCTGCCGATCGGCATTCAGGTGGCCGCGGCACCGGGTAACGACGAGCTTGTCTTTGTCGTAGCGCGGATCGTCGAACGACTGTCGGGATATTCGCCGTCCCCTCTGGCTCTAGCGGCTGGGACGGCAAAAAGGACAAAGCAGGAGCAACACAATGAGCATTAAACAATTCGCCTCGAAGGGCGACCTCACCGAAAAGACGGTGTCCTTCACGGAGATCGGTCCGCAGCTCTATGCATATACCGCGGAAGGAGACCCCAATTCAGGGGTCATTGTGGGTGATGATTGCTGCATGGTGATCGACGCACAGGCAACGCCTGCAATGGCGCGCGACGTTATCGCCCGGGTACGGGCGGTCACCGACAAGCCGATCAAGTACGTCCTGCTGTCGCACTATCATGCAGTTCGTGTCCTTGGCGCCTCTGCCTATGGCGCAGCCGACGTGATCGCGCATGAGACTACCCGAAAATTGATCGTCGAACGCGGCGCTGAGGACATGGCATCCGAGATTGGCCGTTTCCCCCGTCTCTTCCGTGGGCAGGAGACAATTCCCGGCCTGACATGGCCGACCCTTGCATTCGAGGGGAGGCTGACTCTGTGGCTCGGTAATCGCAGGGTGGACATTCTCCATCCTGGCCGCGGACATACTGCCGGCGACGCGGTTGCCTGGGTTCCGGACGCGGGCGTCCTGTTCTCAGGAGATCTCATCGAATACAAATCCGCATGTTACTGCGGCGACGCGTTCCTTCGCGAATGGCCGCAAACCCTCCAGCGGCTCGCTGCATACAATGCGGTCGCGGTTGTCCCTGGACGCGGAGATGCGCTGGTCGGCGCGGACAAGGTGTCCGCCGCAATCTCCGGCACCACTGATTTCGTGACTGCCCTCTACGATTCCGCCGACCGTTCCGTCGCCAAAGGGTATTCGCTGAAGGAGGCCTATGCCGAGGTGCGAAAAGCGCTCGACGGACCGTTCGGGGACTACGCGATTTATGAACACTGCCTTCCCTTCAATGTCAGCCGCGCCTACGATGAGGCACAGGGGGTTGACTGGCCGCGCATCTGGACGGACGAGCGCGACCTAGCCATGTGGAAAAACCTCCAGAGTTGATCTCCATCGGATTAGATTCACGGTTATGGAGCAATAAGTGACCAACGCAGCCTTTCTCGCAAAACTTCCGGCGCAGAAACCGGATTCCCTACTTGATCTCATCAAGAAGTACGCCAGCGATCCGCGATCTCATAAGATCGACCTGGGTGTCGGTGTTTATCGTGACGAAAATGGCCTTACGCCGGTCATGGCTGCCGTGAAAGACGCGGAGCACTTTCTGTGGGAAACGCAAGGGACCAAATCTTATATTGGACCTGAAGGTGATCGCGATTTCCTCGAAGCACTGGCTACGGAAGTATTTGGCGAGCGGCGTAACGCGAAGGTATTGGCCGGCGTTCAAACGCCAGGCGGCACGGCGGCGCTGAGGCTCGGTGCCGAGCTTCTGGCACAAGATCGCACAAGGCGTATTTGGATCGGCACGCCCACTTGGGCAAATCATCATTCTATCTTTGCGACGGTGGGATTGGAAATTAAGACATATCGCTTCTTCGACAACCAAAGGCAGAAGATCTTGCTGGACGAGATGCTGTCAACCCTGGGGGAAGCCTCGCCGGGGGACGCAGTTCTGCTTCATGCGAGCTGCCATAACCCAACGGGCGCAGCACTGTCGCAAGACGATTGGGCCGAGATTGCAAGCGTCATTTCCAGACGAGGTTTGCTGCCCTTCTTCGACAATGCGTATCAGGGCCTGGGCAATGGCTTCGTTCAGGATGCCGCGGGAATGATGGTCGTCCTGGCCGCAGTTGAGGAAGCAATCGTTGCCGTGTCCTGCTCGAAATCGTTCTCCCTGTATCGGGAACGAACCGGCGCGGCATATTTGTTTGGAAAATCCGAAGCCGATGTCAATTTGGGGCTCGCCAATCTCGCTGCGCATGCTCGCGCAAGTTACTCGATGCCGCCGGCTCACGGCGCAGCCATCGTTGCTGCGATCCTCCGGGACGAACAACGGCGGAAACTATGGATTGATGAACTCGCACGGATGCGAAAAAGAGTAACCGGGATTCGCAAAGTTTTCGCAGAGAGCCTGGCTTCATTCCTACCGCAGCTATCGCTGGTCAGAAGCCAGGAAGGTATGTTCTCGCTCCTCCCGCTGACGCAGGAGACTGTCCGTGGCTTGAGGGATAATAACGGTATCTATATGCCGGACTCAGGACGAGTCAACGTCGCAGGCCTCCGCATTGAGCAGGCCGGTTTTGTTGCAAGTGTACTAGGACCGCACTTAGTTTCCTCGGCTTGATGGCACAGGCCAATGGCTTCGGAAAGTGTAAGTTGGCAATCTAAGTTCCATAAATGTGGTTATGCGATCTGTTATAACAGAACATACGAATATTGAAGACGAGATATCGAACTCCCAGCATCCTCCCGGAGCACCTCGGCTGCCGTCGCACAGGTCTCGGCGGCAGCCATTTTTATCTTGGGGCATATTCGCCCCCTTACGACTTTACCGAGACCTCAACGCTGGCGTTCGGCACCATACTACCGCCGACTTCGGCCGAACCGAGCGCGATTTGGGTCATGAGGGAATGGATGCAATCGCCACTTCAAAAAGCCTGTCTTCGGTGGGTTTCTCAAGGCAGGACCATAGCCGAAATCTCTTTGTTAGAGGGCAAGACCGTTGCCGAAATCGAGAGCTGCCTGCAAAGTGCGCTGGTCGCGCTGAATGCAAAATCGCTGGCGGAGGCGCTTCAGAAAATGAACCTTTCCGATTGAACGGAAGGCTTGCCACCGACGCTGAATAAGTGGGCGACCTGCAGTTGCCCGGCGCCGCTCCGAAAATTCCGGCGACGGCAGCATCGATTTCGAGCTGGGAACGCGATCGGAAACACGTTTAAACCACCGATGCCATCGCCCAACGCTTCAATCTGGTTGCGAAAACAGAGCTCATAGCCACCTGCAAAATATTCTGGTGGCCGCATCCCTGAGCCACCGCCCGTACCGGTCGGCCGCGCTCTATGCCGATGGCACGGAGCCGGCCTGCGGCCCGTCTCCGCCGATCCCGGTAACGATCGCTTGTCCAGCGGCTGCTCACGCATCCGATATCGAGGCCCGTTCCGGGCCGCTTTGCTTGTTTCCGCCCCATGACATCGTCGGCCAGGCCGGTCAAGCGGCCCGTGAAGGTGGAAAATCTACCGCGCCAGTCCGCCAGCGGACCCGAGAAGATCCCCACCTTCCGCGCCACGCCGCTTGACAGTCCCGCCCGCCGCCGTGGGGCGGGCTTTCGCCCTCCCCCCTCTGTCCGGGGGAATGTCAGAGGCCATTCCCCCGGAAAGACCGGGGAGGCTTCGCCCGAAAGGGGCCTTTCCCTGCGGGACACAGGAAAATCAGGAGACAGACAATGAGCATCTACACCCAGACCGCCCGTTTCGACACCGGCCGCGCCCTGACCGAGACCGAAATGCGGCACATCGCACCGTCGATCTTTGCGGTGACCGCCCATGAGAGCCGGTCCGAGCGTTTCAAACCCATCCCGACCATCGAGGTATTGCGGGGTCTCATGCAGGAGGGCTTCATGCCGGTCGGCGCCAAGCAGTCGCGCAGCCGTACCGAAGACAAGGCAGATTTTACCAAGCATCTCATCCGCCTGCGGCGCATCGATGACGGCAGGGTCTACAATGTCGGGGACACGGTTTGCGAAATCTTGCTCAAGAATGCCAATGACGGGACGAGCGCCTATGAGCTTATGGCCGGGCTTTTCCGTGTTCGTTGCCTCAATTCCTTGGTGACACAGACCGGCACCATCGACGCCATCAAGGTTCGCCATTCCGGCGATGTGCAGCACAAGGTCATCGAAGGCACCTACCGTGTTCTCGGCGAGGCCGAACGCACCCTCGCCGCTCCGCAGGATTGGTCGACCTTGCGGCTGAACCATGAGGAAGCCGATATTCTCGCAGACGCCGCCCATGTCCTCCGCTTCGGAGACAACGAAGGCGAGACGACCACGCCGATCAAGGCGCAACAGTTACTTATTCCCCGCCGCCACGACGACCGCGCCAATGATCTCTGGACCGTCTGGAACGTGGTTCAGGAAAACGCCATCAAAGGCGGGTTGCGTGGCGTGGGCCGCGACGATCTCGGCAGGCCGCGCCGTGTGAAGTCCCGCGCCGTGAACGGCATCGATCAGGACATCAAGCTCAACAAAGCCCTTTGGCTCCTCGGCGAAAGGATGGCGGCGCTGAAGGCGTGAGCAGGCAAGCACATGCGCCGCCGGGAGAGGCGGCGCAACGGCCCCGCGCTCGGTCCTTGTGTTTGCAAGATGATGAGCCTTGGCCACCGATGCGTGCCGTTTGCCTGTCCTTCACCGCTATCCAAGCGGCGCGTGCCAGGACGAGGGATGCCCCGAAGCCCCATCCCTCGCACTCCCTTCCCACCCGTGAAATTCAGGATTTCGAGGACAAATCGTCCTGACGCCGGCCTTGTCGAGTTGGCCGCGTATATAGGCTTCGATGTAGTCGAAGACCTCGACCGCGCCGGCATCGGTCTCGATCAGATCGATCGGGCGACGGCCGCCGAGATGTCTGCTCTCTCTGCGCGCCCATTTCAGGACTTCGCCTTCGGTGCGCAGCACCGGGCGGGCCATCTCCAGCATCTTCGCGAGGTGATGCGGTTTCGCATACCATGAATGCGGTTTGACGCTGGCCCGCCGACGCCCGGGGACAACATCCGGCAATTGGGACGTCCGCAACTCGTCATCGGAGATATGCCGCCTGACCCAATGAGCCAGCTTCGCCAGCGACACGTTTGCCTCGCGCTCGAGTTCCCCGCCCGAGCCGACTTTGCGCGTCGGGATCACCAAGCCACGGACGATGTGCGGACAACGCGCCTGCAACATCTCCAACGCTGGCACAAGATCGGTATCGTTGGTGACGAGGACCACCTGGTCGACGTCGCCGCTCAGGGCGTCGTCGTAGAGATGAAGCGCCAGATTCACATCCGATTGCTTCTCCTCGAGTTTCCAGACCTGGATCTTGTCGCAATCGCGCGGCCAGCGCTTGGGATCGTCGGCTGGAACGATATGCTGGTTGGCCTTGTAGAGCGAATAATTGCCCATCACGAAAGATAGCCGACCACGCGCAATGCGTCGTCAGCGCATTGTGATACTGGGCCTGCGAAGACACCGAGTCCTCGCCCTTGGCCGCGCTTTCGATGATCTTCGCGGTGAAATACTTGATCGCGCAGTCCGGATGCAGCGTCATCGTTAACGGCTCTGCGTCCGGCGCTGGCCGGTAGAGGATCGACGGCAGAATGTGCGTTTCGAACAAGGTCAGGACGTCGAGCCATTTGAAGGCGGTCTTGCGAAGGCAACCATAATAGAGATTGTAGCGGTCGACGTAGACTCTTGTTCGTAACGCTGGCACTCCTTGCTCCCAAGACATAAAAAAACCGGCTTGCGCCGGCTTTTCCCCCCAACCGCCCGGAGCGCATGTCTCTCAGGATGCTAGGTTAGTTGTTAGCTCCCAACATAGTATTGGGTGGCCCTTTAGTCAACCGATGTTGACGGCCACCCACGCGCTGAAACGCCCGATTTCGCCGTGAATTCACCTAAAATAGGCATTCCTCGGGACATCTGCAACGGAATTACACTGCCCTCCGCGGACACTCAATCAGAAGAGGGCCACCGCCCGTTCCGGTGGCCGCGCTCTATGCCGATGGCACGGAGCCGGCCTGCGCCTGTCTCCGCCGATCCCGGTAACGATCGCTTGTCCAGCGGCTGCTCACGCATCCGATATCGAGGCCCGTTTCGGGCCGCGTTGTTGTTTCCGCCCCATGACAGCGCCGGTCAGGCCGGTCAAGCGGCCCGTGAAGGTGGAAAATCTACCGCGCCAGTCCGCCAGCGGACCCGAGAAGATCCCCACCTTCCGCGCCACGCCGCTTGACAGTCCCGCCCGCCGCCGTGGGGCGGGCTTTCGCCCTCCCCCCTCTGTCCGGGGGAATGTCAGAGGCCATTCCCCCGGAAAGACCGGGGAGGCTTCGCCCGAAAGGGGCCTTTCCCTTCGGGTAACACACACTCAGGAGACAGAAAATGACCGAACTCGCAAACTTCATCCGCCTCAACGAAGACGGCACCATCAGCGGCAACATCGCCTCCATCGCTTACGACATCGACATCGCCGGCGAGCCATTCAGTAGCACCAAGGAAAACGCTCCGGTCTACCGCGTCTTTGCTAAATCCCCCCGGGGGAAGCGTGTTGAACTCGGCGGCATCTGGAAGAAGAAGAACCAGAACGGCGGCGACTACTTCAGCCTCTCGGTCAGCACCGGCCACGGCAGGCTCAATGCCAATCTCGGTCGCTATCCCGGTCAGGACAACGAGGGCCTAATGGCCGTCATTCCGTGGGATTGATCGCGCGATCGACAATACCAGTTGCCCGAAGGGATAGTTCCCTTCGGGCAACACCATTGAGGCAGCAGCGCCAGTGACCGCCGGCGCCCGCATCGAGCGGGCGCGCAGCAGTGCGAGAGGAGCCCTGAACCCCTCCCCTCGTGCTTCCCTGCCCACCCGAAGGAAATGGCGCTGATAGCAGCCTTCTTGAGTTTCTGCCGGCGTGAATTCCGATGATGAGGAAGACCGTTTCCCAGCCTCAGCGCCGTGGGAACGGCGCGGCCGCGGCCGTAGCGAGCCCCAGGCGAGCGGAGCAGGCGTAGGAAACCCGCGCTCCCCAATAGCGCCGTAGGATTTTCCGGAGCCTCGTGGGAAACGGTCGTTTTCCTTCGATGTGAATTTCTTCGAAACCATGTCGGGCCACCGTCCGTGATCGACGGCCCTCTAGGCCAGCACCCGGCCCCGGTCCAAGCGGAGCGCAGCGAGCGGGGGCAGTCGGTCCCGGCTATCCCTTCGGGTCGCTATGCTGAGCCTCCTGCGGCTGCCCTCATTCCCGCTCCAGCGCGACGAGAATTCCCGAAATCCCGCCCTCACGGGCGGCGCCACGCTGATTTCTCCGATACTCTTCATGTCTCAGGACCGCGCCTGCTCGTTGCACGTCGCGCCGGCGCGGTCGAAGGGTTGCGTTCCTGATCAGCTGGCCCTCCAGCGCCGCGGTTTCGTGACGGAACCGAGCTTCCGGTTGGCTTGCGGGGCGACTTCCACATGAACCGCCCGTCGGCGCCTGGTGCTAACGCCGTTCCAGGAACCGGAGGCCGTCTTCGGTGAACCCGACAGAAGTCCGGCTTCTTTGCGTCAAGACTGGATGGTTGATCTCGACCAGCTTATGGTCGAGCAAGATCCGCAGGCGCCGCCACGGCATATCGAGCTCCTCACCACGCGCAATGACAGCGAGGTCTGCGAAGGCGTCTTTGCGTGACTCCACCGTCTTCGGCGGGACGTGATACCAGTCTCTTGTGTCCAACGATTAACTCCGGCTCGTCGCCTTGTTGCTGCGATCGAACTTGCGGCCACGAGATCGGTCACAATTGGCGCCACCGCCCGTACCGGTCGGCCGCGCTCTATGCCCATGGCACGGAGCCGGCCTGCGCCCGTCTCCGCCGATCCCGGTAACGATCGCTTGTCCAGCGGCTGCTTGCGCACCCGGCAACGAGGCCCGTTCCGGGCCGCTTTGCTTGTTTCCGCCCCGTGACATCGCCGGCCAGGCCGGTCAAGCGGCCCGTGAAGGTGGAAGATCTTCCGCGCCAGTCCGGCCGCAGTTTTGAAAGAGGATCTGCCATTGATTCCTCAATTCTGACCGGAGCCTCCTGCAGTCCCATCGTCGCTTGCGGGTCCGAGTTTTGAAATGATACTCTTTATCGGCCAACCAAGCCGATCGAGCGATTGAAGCGCAAAGTGGGTAATTGTTGCGCCATCAGGTCGTCCAACATCTTCTCGTTCTTTCAAGTGCTGAATATGCTGGGTGACAAGATCATGAACACGCAATTCGATCGGCCGCACGTGGAGCTCGACTGTACGCACCGCGTTCGTTACGCCCATGACAAAACTCTTTATCTGGTCGAACTTATCGTTATCCTGGAAAATTGGGCAGTGCTCTCGCAACGCCAGCGCAACATGCCATATGGCCATATTGAAGCGGGCATAGGGCTCTGAGATTTCCCGCAGATCCGGCGGTCGGTTCGCTCGCCTTGCACCTTTCTCCACCTTTGCGAGAAGGCTTCCAAAGAACGTCGACGCGACGATCGCACTCGCCTGTGCAACGATAAGGTCCTTCGCGACATCGATATTCATGTCCCCAAGGTCGCGATTAGCAATCGAGAGCCTGATAGCGAGGTTATCGGCACAGATTTCTTCGAGCGTTCCGTCGCTTTCCGCTGAGTGCGCGAGTAACTCATTCTGAAACTCAGGGCTGTAGCTATTATAATCGTCCAGTCGATTAAACTTATGGAGTTCGGCCTGCTGGAATCGTATGAATCTATTAACAAGGCGCCGGCCCGCCATCTTGGTCGCCTCAAAGCCATTGAGTTTGATATGTGCAAGCTCATGATAGGCGATGATCCTGAGGAGAACTTTGTCAAGCTCACCAAGCTGGCTCGTCGTGCAATCCTCCAATTCGAATTTCAGGTCATCGAGCACGGCGGGGGCTTCGCGAAATCCCCGCTCGGGGGAGAGGCAGACGTCGAGGATAATATCAGTGAGATAGGGAAGTTTGAGTGTCGGGGCAGTTAGGACCTCCGCAGTGTAGAAATAGCCGAGGCTTTGAATCCTTGTGATCGCGCGGTGGTTTGTGAGATCTGGAAGCGTCACGGGGCCGTCCGTTCCCGCCGTCATATTTGCGATCTCAGCGAGATCAGTAGCTAGGTACCTTAGAAAGCAAGTTTGATACTGGAGATAACGCGCGTCCAGAAACACGGCGTGTCGGCGATGAGAGTCGATTGTGGAAAAGACACGGGGGGTGCTAGAATAGACAGGGTAGACACCACCCGCGTTGAATTCTCGTTGTTCGTCGTCCGTAAGTAGGTGCCGATACCAATTCGTGTCATCGCCATGCAGGGTAATCAATGCGCGGGTAAATTCTGTGCCCATGAGCTCGTCGAAGCCGATGGGCTCAAACATCAAACTGGCGATGCTCACCGCTTTATTTCCACCCGCATACCAGCCTCGGAAAGCCGGACAATTATCTCCTTTGTGTCCAGTTCCGCGCTCTCAATGACGATGCGTTCACTCCCATTAATGATAATGATTGATAGTGGCTTTGCCCAGGGTCTTGCCGTCCAGAAGGCCTGAAATATGGAAATGGAGTCTGCGGCTAGCGGGATGATGAACGCGGCAGATTCCAGAACGCCGCCCATTTTAGAGACAGAGCGGAATTCAAAGTCAACCTTTGCACCCTCCAGTTCTTCGATAAGTGCCTCGGAGTCTGTTTTGTCTAGCTCAAATTCAATCCGCATCGGGCTCTCCTCAACCATAAGTTCCAATGTAACAGATGGACATTCGGGCGACAATGAAACGGCGCTCATTCGCGCTGAAAGCCATTCCGATTCACCGGCTATCAGCATTCGAGACGGTGTCGCTGATAGCAGTGTTTGAAGCTATGGATGAAATGGTATCGATCCCCGCGTCGTCTACATGGCCTCCAGTTCTCGCCTCTTCATGTCTCCTCAATCGTTATTTTGGGGACAGCCTGGCAATGCCGTTTCGCGAAGACTGGCACACAGTGGCGAATGCTATGGATCGCCGTCCGCTGGGACCAGCGCAAACGATGCTCCTGGGACCGCTTTGGCAGCCCGCTAGTGGGAAACCTATTACAATCCACTTGGCGAATACCGAAGCGTGGTTTTTGGCCGGTAGCCACGAGCACGTTTTTGTCTCAGAAGGTTGAGAAACAAGCGAACCGCTTCTTCTTCCCGTTCAAAAATATGCTGTTTCTCCTGCCCGCGCTTGCCTATCCTTCCCCATCGCCGGGTCAGACAGGCCTCTCCGAAAATTGTCTGCTCGATCTCCATGGCATAGTACCGGGCCATGTTCCTGGCCGGGTCCGTCCGTTCGACATAGAGCTGGTAGGGTTGCGAAATCATGCCGGCATGATCGTGACACAGCGCCGCCACGTCCAACGACATATGTGAATCCTACAGGTGCGACCGATTCATTTTCGTGAAGAATTGCGCTCGGGCGAGCCGCCGACGGCGCACGGCTCTAGTCGCGCTGCGACCGGAGCCCGCACGCGGTCTCCGCCCAGTCGGGTTACGATCCTCTCGCGGCAAGAAGCATGCCTCTGTCAAAAATCGTTGTCCGGAGACAGCCAGGAGGTGTCATGGCCATCGGAGATGTCAAGCGGTCGCGTCCCTTCAGGACGCGGTTCTATCTCTCTCTGACATCCCATTTTGCACCCGCCGTTCCTGCGTCAAGGACATCGCGGCCGCTCCAATTTTCCCAGCGCCGCAAGCGGCACCGAGAAAATCGGTTCCTCCGTTCGCCTCACGGCGGCCGCTTTCCGCGGTCCCTGACGACCTGGCGTCGAGCGCGACGCGTCGAAGCCGGTGCGATTGTTCGCGACCTTCCGATTTTTCCTGAACGGTATGACGTTCTTTTGCACCAAGCTTTTATCCCTCTTCGCCGGCAGACGTTACAGTCGGTTTGGTTTCATACGGGTTTACCGCAGGCGTCGAATTCGAACCTTCCCTCTCTCTTCCACCCATCGAATGAAACCGGTTCTCGCCGACGCAGACCCTCATATCAGCCCGCCGGAACCAGATGGCGCGGCCGCATCTGAGCGGCGCGTTGCCGGCTGTGAAGACGATCTGTTCGTCCGCCCGCATGCGCAGCACTTCGTGCGGCTGGATCAGCGGTCGTGCCGCGAGCTGCTTCGAGCGCGTTCGTGACGACCCCTTTGCCTGGAAACTGCGGCTGACCTGGTCGACCTCGACCGTGGTCATGCCACAGCGTCGGGAGATGTAATCGGCGGTCTCGGGATCGTTGATCGCGGCAAACGAGATCCAGCTGGCACTCTCGAACCATTTGCTTGCCGCGTCGCGGCCGCCATAGGTTTCGCGCATCTGGCCGATCGACTGGTAGATCATCGTCAGCGTGATGCCGTATTTGCGTCCGGCGTCGCGCGCGGTCTCGATGATCCGCATGTAGCCGAGGCGGGCGACCTCATCGAGGAGAAACAGCGCGCGCCCCTTTATTTGTCCGTCGCGATTGTAGATCGCATTGAGAAACGAGCCGATGATAACCCGGGCAAGACCGGAATGGGTCTCCAAGGTCTTGAGGTCGATGTTGATGAAGATGTCGGTGTTTCCCGCCGCGATGTCGCTGGTGGAGAACTTCTTTCCCGAAACGAGGGCGGCATAGTTCGGATAGGAAAGCCAGTGTGTCTCCTTGACCGCATTGGCATAGACGCCGGAAAAGGTTTCGGGCGTCATGTTGACGAAGGCTGCGACGTTCTCCTTGACGAAATCCGAGCCCGAATTGTCGTAGATGTCTTGCAGCCGCTTGCGTAATGTCGGCTCCGGCTCCGAGAGATTCATGCGCACCTGCCGAAGAGTCTGCTCCTTCTCGTCCGTGTGACCGGATAGGCAGACATCGGCAATGAGCGCTGTCAGAAGCTGCAGCGCCGAGGCGCGAAAGAAGTCGTCACGGACACCGCGCGCGCCGCCGCTGTCGCTCATGATCCATGAGGCGACCGAGGCAATATCCTCTTCCTTGGTTCCGCCGAAACGTCCGACCCAATCAAGGACATTAAAGCCGATGTCCGACTTCCTCGGATCGAGAACGAACACGTCCCTTCCCGCTCCGCCGCGATGTGCAGAGACCATCGGCGCAACCTCGTCCGATGGATCCAGCACGATCAGCGTGCCGCCCCATTTAAGGGCTGTCGGGATCGTCACCGACGTCGTTTTGAAACCGCCGGACCCGGCAAAGACGATCCCGTGCGACGAACCGAACGAGCCATCGAAGCACAGCAGCGGCGACTCGCCGCCGGCGCCCCACGTCTCCGCACTGTCGGCGCGAAACGCTTGGCTCGCGACACTGTCTTTATTGACACGATAGCGCTCACCGATGACGATGCCACCAGTATCGGGAAACAGCTTCGCCGCCTCTGTGAACTTCATCCAATCCGCTTCGCCATGGAGCGCCCGCTTGCCCTGAATGCGCCTCGGCTCGGCCCTTGCGAACGCCGCATTGCCGATGAGCACAACGCGGAGTGCGAAGCAGGCACACATGAGTGCAGCTCCCGCTCCGATCGCCGTTGCTGGATCGAGATAAGCGAAGACCGACTTGTCGGCGTTGAGTGCCTTCGTGAAAGCGGCAAGGCGCATCGTTTCGCGTGTAGCCGCGATCAGGATCGTCCCGCCGCATCCGGTAAGGACGCCCCAACCTGCCTGCTTGATGTTGACAGCACCGGCGCTCGCGAACAGGAACAAAATTCCGATCGCCGCACTGCTGACATAGGGCAATGCGATCCCCGCCCGCCCCCAAGCCAATCGCGCGGCCTCGGTTTTGCCGAAACCTGCAAGCCATTGCTCGATCCCGGTCATTCCGATGACGGTCAGGACCATCAACGTCCCTGGCACGACCACGAGGGCAACCCTAGTGATCGTCATTGCCGAAGGCCTCCACGCCGATTGCCGTGAGCCTGGAACGCTCGCCCTCGTCGCCATCGATGCGGCGGGCGGCATCGAGAAGCACGCCCATCAATAGCGCGCGTTTCTCGTAGCGCAGCCCGGCCTTGACGATCAGGCCGCCGAGCTCGATCTTTTCGCGCGTGTCCTTCTTGCGGGCGTCGGATGTCATCGTTCTCGCCATGCGCTCAAGCCTCGCCAGCGCTGCCCGCGCCCTCGCCAGACGCGTCCGCCGCGGTCGACGCTTGTCCGCTGCTGAAGCCGGGGCCGTTCTTCCCTCCGGTCGTAGCGCCCTTCTCTCCCCCTTGGCCTCCGCGAATTCGTCTGGTCAGTTGTTCAAACGCTGCCTGAAGCTCCGCCTCGTCGATTTCGATCTCTCCAAGGCCCGCCTTCAGCGCCAGCCTACCGATCCGCTCGGCTTCCCTCGTCTCAGCGAGCTTGAGCTGTTCCTGCAGCTTGGCGATTTCATCACGGATCTTCGAGGATGGCTTCTTCATGTCCGATCGTCTCCTGGGTGAGAAAGCTTGTCTTTCGAACCCAGTTTTTCGGAACAGGGTGCGGAACGCACTACTGTGAATCCTACAATCGCCAAGGGCGATACTATCGGGAATGATCCCGGCTGTTCCGAAGGAGCGGCTTCCAAGGGCGCAATTATACGTCGCTGGCGCGACGTGTTGCTGAGAGAGCCTGGTGGGGCCGTCGCTCCCGACGAACTCATTGATTTCGTTCGCAACCGGGAGAGAACTCCGCCGTGGCCGTCCCTCACTTCTCCGTCAGCGTCGTCGCCCGTGGTACCGGCCGCAGCGCCGTGCTGTCGGCGGCTTACCGGCACTGCGCCAAGATGGAGTTCGAGCGGGAAGCCCGGACGATCGACTACACGCGAAAGCAGGGGCTCCTGCATGAGGAGTTCGTGATCCCTGCCGACGCGCCGGAATGGCTTCGTTCGATGATCGCCGACCGGCCGGTGTCCGGGGCGTCGGAGGCCTTCTGGAACAAGGTCGAAGACTTCGAGAAACGATCAGACGCTCAACTTGCCAAGGATGTCACGATCGCCCTGCCGATCGAGCTGACGGCCGAGCAGAACATCGCGCTCATGCGCGACTTTGTGGCGGGCCACATCACCGCGCAGGGCATGGTCGCGGACTGGGTCTATCACGACGCGCCCGGCAATCCTCACGTCCACCTCATGACCACGTTGCGGCCGCTCACCGAAGACGGTTTCGGTTCGAAGAAGGTCGCGGTGCTCAGCCCGGATGGCAAGCCAATCCGAAATGACGCCGGCAAGATCGTCTATGAGCTTTGGGCCGGTAGCGTGCAAGATTTCAATGCGTTTCGCGACGGCTGGTTTGCCTGCCAGAACAAACATCTGGCGCTTGCCGGCCTCGATATCCGCATCGATGGTCGCTCCTTCGAAAAGCAGGGAATAGAGCTAGAGCCAACCATTCATCTCGGTGTTGGCACCAAGGCTATCGAGCGCAAGGCCGAGCAATCCGACCACAAGTCGCAGACTTCGACTCCCAAACTCGAACGCATCGAGCTCCAGGAGCAGCGCCGCGGTGAGAACGCCCGCCGCATCCAGCGCCGTCCTGAGATCATGCTCGACCTGATCACGCGGGAGAAGAGCGTCTTCGACGAACGCGATGTTGCGAAGGTGTTATATCGCTATATCGACGATGTCGCTCTGTTCCAAAGTCTGATGGTCCGGATTCTGCAAAGTCCGGAAGCGCTCCGGCTCGAACGCGAGCGGATCAACTTTGCGACAGGTATTCGGACATCCGCGAAGTACACCACGCGCGAGATGATCCGGCTTGAAGCCGAGATGGCCAATCGCGCGATCTGGCTGTCCGGCAGCACCTCCCATTGCGTCCGTGAGCCGGTGCTGCAGGCGACCTTTGCGTGCCATTCCCGTCTGTCGGAGGAGCAGCGAACGGCGATCAAACATCTGGCTGGCGGCGAACGGATTGCCGCCGTCATCGGCCGCGCCGGCGCCGGCAAGACGACGATGATGAAGGCGGCGCGCGAAGCCTGGGAAACTGCCGGCTATCGTGTCATCGGTGGTGCGCTTGCCGGCAAAGCGGCCGAAGGTTTGGAGAAGGAAGCTGGCATCGTTTCCCGCACGCTGTCGTCGTGGGAACTGCGCTGGAAGCAGGGTCGCAACCAGCTCGACGATAAGACCGTCTTCGTACTCGACGAGGCCGGCATGGTGTCGTCGCGACAGATGGCGCTGTTCGTCGAAGCAGTCACCAAGGCCGGTGCCAAACTCGTCCTTGTCGGCGATCCGGAACAGCTTCAACCGATAGAAGCGGGCGCTGCGTTCCGCGCCATTGCCGATCGCATCGGCTATGCCGAACTCGAAACAATCTATCGTCAGCGCCAGCAATGGATGCGCGACGCCTCGCTCGACCTAGCGCGCGGTAACGTCGGCAAAGCAGTCGATGCCTATCGCGCACATGGGCAAGTGACGGGATCGGACCTCAAGGCACAGGCGGTCGAAAGCCTGATCGCCGATTGGGATCGCGACCACGATCCTTCGAAGACCAGCCTGATCCTGGCACACCTTCGTCGCGATGTGCGGATGTTGAACGAGATGGCCCGCGCCAGGCTTGTCGAGCGTGGCGTCATTGCAGACGGATTCGCGTTCAAGACAGAAGACGGATCCCACATGTTCGCGACCGGCGACCAGATCGTGTTCCTCAAGAACGAGGGCAGCCTTGGCGTCAAGAACGGCATGCTCGCAAAGGTGCTTGAGGCTGCACCCGGTCGGATTGTCGTCGAGATCGGCGAACGGGAATATCGTCGCCAGGTCACGGTTGAGCAGCGGTTCTACAACAACCTCGATCATGGCTATGCGACGACGATTCACAAAGCCCAAGGCGCCACCGTCGACCAGGTGAAGGTGCTTGCTTCCCTCTCGTTGGACCGGCATCTCACCTATGTGGCCATGACCCGCCATCGTGAGGATCTCGCCGTCTACTACGGCAGTCGCTCCTTCGCGAAATCCGGCGGCCTCATCCCGATCCTGTCGCGCCGAAACGCCAAGGAGACCACCCTCGACTACGAGAAGGCGTCGATCTACGGCCAAGCGCTGCGCTTTGCGGAAGCGCGCGGCCTTCATCTTGTCAACGTCGCCCGCACGATCGCACACGATCGCCTTCAATGGGCCGTCCGGCAAAGCTCGAGGCTCGCCGACCTCGGCGCCCGTCTGGCCGCCATCGGTGCGGCACTTGGACTGGTCCGCGGCAGCACCAAACACTCCATCCCGGACACAATCAAGGAGGCCAAGCCCATGGTATCAGGCATCACCACCTTCCCGAAATCGCTCGACCAGGCCGTCGAAGACAAGCTCGCCGCCGATCCCGGCCTCAAGAAGCAATGGGAGGACGTCTCGACCCGCTTCCATCTTGTCTACGCCCAGCCGGAAGCGGCCTTCAAGGCGATCAATGTCGACGCCATGGTCAAAGACCAGTCGGTGGCACAGTCCATTCTCGCCAGGATTGCCGGCGAGCCAGAAACCTTTGGCGCGCTCAAGGGTAAGACCGGTCTACTCGCGAGCCGTGCCGACAAGCAGGATCGGGAAAAAGCCATCGTCAATGTGCCGGCGCTCGCCCGAAATCTCGAACGCTACCTTCGTGAGCGGGCCGAGGCCGAATTCAAACATGAGACGGAGGAGCGCGCGGTCCGGCTCAAGGTTTCGGTCGACATCCCCGCGCTCTCTCCAGCCGCCAAGCAAACGCTCGAACGCGTTCGTGATGCGATCGATCGCAACGATCTCCCGGCTGGCCTCGAATATGCGTTGGCCGACAAGATGGTGAAAGCAAACCTCGAAGGTTTCGCCAAGGCGGTTTCCGAACGTTTCGGGGAACGGACCTTCCTGCCTCTGGCTGCGAAAGACACTGATGGCAGGACTTTCGAGACCGTCACATCGGGCATGACGGCCGGCCAGAAGGCGGAGGTCCAGTCTGCGTGGAATTCCATGCGGACGGTCCAGCAACTTGCCGCTTATGAACGAACGACGGAAGCGCTCAAGCAGGCCGAGACTCTACGACAAACCAAGAGCCAGGGGCTCTCGCTGAAATGACCGAGGCTGCAACCCGTCAGTCAATGACCACGCGGCAACGACGAGCCATTGTGGTTCTGTCGGTGGCGGCGGTGGCCGCCATCCTGCTGGTGGTGACTGCCGTCGCCGGCGGTTACCGCATCAATCTGACACCGAGCGAGCCACTCGGCCTTTGGCGCATGATCCCGCTTCATCGACCGGCAGCAGTCGACGACCTCCTGTTTATCTGCCCGCCGGAAACGGCGGCGATGCGGGCAGCGAGAGCACGAGGCTATCTCCGTTCTGGTTCCTGCCCGGGCAGCGTTGCACCGTTGATCAAGACGGTGATCGCCGTCGCAAGACAGCATGTCGAAATCGGCGACAGCGTGAGCGTGGATGGACGGGTGGTTTCCTCTTCCAGTCTCGCACTACGAGATGGAAAAGGCCGGCCGTTAACGCCCTTTCCGAGCGGCATCGTACCGCCAGGATATGTCTTCCTGAATTCCGCATTCCCCGGCTCCTACGACTCCCGATACTTCGGTCCGGTGCCAGCTTCCGGCATTCTCGGCTTGGCGCAGGAGGTACTCACCTATGCGCCGTGACTATATTCGGCCGGCGCTGCTGATATTCGCGTCGATCGCGATCGGCGTGGGGGGCTGGAGCGGCCATGTGTTGCTTCTACCCGTCGCGCTGGGGTTTCCGGTTCTTTGGTCGATCGCGCGAACGAGATCAGTGGCGGCACTTGTCTCCGCCGGATATTTCCTGGCCGCGTCCCGTGGTCTGCCACAGGGCGTCACCGCCTTCTATTCGTCCGATATCTGGCCAGGCCTGCTACTCTGGCTGTGTGCATCATTGAGCTTTGTCACGGTGCATACCGTGCTTTGGACGATGAACGCGCGCACGCGTCCGTTTCGCTATCTCCTCGCAGCCATCATCATGTCCATCCCGCCCTTCGGAATCACGGGCTGGGCGCATCCCGCTACGGCTGCGGGTGTTCTGTTTCCGGGATGGGGATGGTGGGGGCTCTGGCTTTTGACAACTGGCCTTGCAGGCCTCGCAACCCGCATCTGGCCAGCTGTGGCCGTCGCCTTGACTGGCTTTTGGCTGTGGTCCGCCGCTATCTGGACCGACCCAAAAATACCGGAAGCCTGGCGCGGCGTCGATCTGGAAATGGGGGCTTCGCTCGGTCGGGAGACCGGACTCCATCGCCAGCGTGACTTGATAGCAACGGTGCGGAACCCGGCCAGCGATGGCGCCCGCTTTGTCGCGCTGCCGGAAAGTGCGCTCGGTTTCTGGACGCCGACCGTTGAGAGGGTTTGGGCAGGCGCCCTCCGCGAGGGCGATGCGACGGTCATCGCTGGCGCCGCGCTGCTCGACGCCGAGGGCTATGACAACGTCCTCGTCGCGATCGACGGGAAGGGTGGGCGCATCCTGTATCGCGAACGCATGCCGGTTCCCGGTTCGATGTGGCAGCCATGGCGATCCTGGTTCGGGGAGAGCGGCGGTGCCGGGGCGAATTTCTTCGCGAACCCTGTCGTCTCGATCGGTGCCGGCCGGGCAGCGCCGCTGATCTGCTACGAGCAATTGATCGTTTGGCCGATCGTTCAGTCGATGCTGCACGATCCGGATTTTGTCGTCGCCGTGGGAAACGGCTGGTGGACCGAAGGGACGTCGATCGTTGCCATTCAGCGCGCCACCACCACCGCATGGGCAAAGCTCTTCGCAAAGCCGCTCGTCATTGCCTTCAACACTTGAGTGCCAAGGAGACACCATGCTCGACGCCGCCCTGATAAAAGAATGCGCAGACCCTTCCCTCAAGCCCGCGATCGTGGAGCAATTCGTGATGGCAGCGGGCTCGGATGATCCCCTCGCCGTTACCGTCAAATCGGGTGGCCGATTGATCCTCGTTCCGAAAGCGGCGTCGATAGAGGAGGCAATGGCGATCATACGGCAATATGCTGGTCAGGCCGTCGTTCGCGTTGGGCTGACGCAGTTTCCCGCTGGTGTTGGCGTCAAGGAACTGGGGGAGCTGAAACCAGACCTTGTCGATCCCTGCCAAAACCTGCGCAGAGGGACAGTGATGTTTGCCAAGGTCCTCAGGATCGTCGCGAAATGGTATGGCAACCCCACGAGCAAAGACGTCTTCCCGCAGATTTTTGAGGATGCGGCTTACGCATGGAAGACCGGTGAGTTCGAGGGCGTGAGCGTGTTTCAGGTGGAGGACCCTGGTGGGTCTAGTCCGATCGACCAAGCGGATACCGTGGATAGGCACGCAGGTGGTCCCGAGCATTCCGATGCCGACGCTGATGTGAGTCAGGTGCCCAACGGCGATCTTGGCACGGCCGGGATACGGATCGATCTATCTCGCATAGGCGGCGCAAAATGAAATGCATAGATTGGAACTGCGGTGCAATTGAGCCTGGGCCTAACTCGCGCGGCGAATGTAAAAATTCGCCGCGGCCTCGGCGCTGAAAGTCGTCCCAGGGTAGGTGGTTTCAGTGATATTCAGGCAAAGAACGCTGCAGTCATCATAGCCAGGCATGCTTTCGCACCGATGGCCGTCCAAATAGGACATCTGGTCGGCTTGCGATAGTTCCGCCCAGAACCCATCCGTCGCGGCTAACAGCGTATCCGCCGTCAGATCGACGTTGGTGACTTCCGGCGCAATGAACCCCCTGGAACGGAGGCTGCGGATGAGACGGTGGCGTGCGGGAAGTTTGGCGAGTTCAGGCAACTGCACCTTTGCCAAGGCGTTCGCAAGCGTATGGGGTTCTGTTCGCCACTGAATTTCGGACCTGTCCGCTACTTTGCCGAAAAGTGTGTCGCCGGCATGCAGGACCAGAACGGGTTGTCTCTCGGCGGCATGAAGGATGACATAACTGGCGGAGCCTCTTGGAAAGTCCGCTATCAGACCTTGTTGGATGATCCGCAACCGCTCGACCAAGCCATCGGGTGTCACACCCACCGTTGTTCCGGCGAACCAATCGACCACTGCTCGTATGATGGCGCAGGCGTATTCGCCATTGCTTTGGCCAGTGGTGGAACCATCAGCGACAATTCCAAGAAATTCTCCCGGCCGGGTGGCGATGCCTGCATGATCGCGGTTGTCATGGGTCTTCGTGCCCTGACGGCTACGCCATTGAGCGTCAACGTGCATCGGGTCCACCGTTTCCACAGCGGCTGATAGCAATGAAGCGCTCCCGAACAATATCCACGCGACCGGTTGGTCCTCTGATATTCCCCTCAAGGAAATCGTCAAAGTCGGGTAGCGCGATCAAGGCGGTGAAGCGCTCGGCTATATAGGTGCGGACGTCCTCACCAGTGCCCGAAATTTCCTCCAGAAGCGCTTCTCGTCCGTCGACGACGAGCAGGATATCTTCAGCGTCACGACTGAAAAGCAGGTCATCATTTCCGCGACCTGCAAAAGCTTCGAGCTTCGTGGCGACGAATAGGGCCGGCGTCAAAACCTGTATTTCCAGACCTTCCGCGAGCGGATGCGTCGTCGCGGTTTTGATGCCTTGAGCGTACCAACGATTGCTGAAGCCAAGGATAGCTTCGTCGTCCGGCATGAAATCGACGTTAAGCGGCCCAAGCCGCATACGGCAGATCACCGTTTCATCGGCGGCCTCGGAAAAGCCCTTCATCCGAAGCAGCTCCAATAACTGAGCCCATTCAGCAAATCCTGCCAAATCAACGATAAGGTCAATATCGTCGGTGGCACGAACGTCTTCGAGCGTCACCGGGTCAGTAATGAAAAGCGCGGTCGTGCATCCGCCCACAAAGACAAGCCGACCGCGCAGGTCATCGCCAAGCGCGATGGCCACAGTTTTTAGCATTTCGAGGAGCTGGCCGCGTACTGTGATCATTTGGCGAGAAGCCTAGATTTTAACCGGTCACTAGCCAGTTCGGTTTCGCGTTGGTTTCCCAATCTGATTGCATCGACAAGTGCGAGATATTCGTAAAGCCGTTCGTCCTTCAAAACGGCTTCGGGAACGCTTCTGAACAGCGGATCGATGGATTGTCCCATCTCCTGAGCGCTGGCATACGGCCAGACATAATTGTAGCTACCGCCGCTCATCAACAGGCTTTCGAGCATCGGCGCTGCGAAAGCCGTGGGGATGCCCCGCTGCATCGCTCCAGGATGTGCAGGAAAGACGAACTTCAGCCCATTGATAATGAAATTGACGAGATTTCTGCGATGCGGTCGTGGTTCGTTTGACTTGTTGTCTTTCCGTGCAATTCCAGAGGAAATGCTCCGATTGAGCGACTGACCGACTTCGGTCTTGCTGATGCCGAGCAGAGCTTCCAGATTTCGAACGGAATAAGGATCGCCGCCTAGCGATTCCGATCGCAATTGGTCGGTGCCTTTTTCCAACTCTTGGTCCTGCAGGCTGATGAGCTTGAGGAGTACGACGATATCTTGGCTTTTCATTTTAACTGTCCGCCGTCCTAGGACTGAGGACAGTAAGCCATAATCCATGCCTGTTGTCAAAACGACTGACAACGGAGAGTAAGCCCGTCAGCGAGATTTTGTCACAAGATCGGCTGGGTCAACATCCAGCGCCTCGGCTATCTGACCAAGGACGGTAACACTGGCGGAAACATCGGCGCGCTCAATCGCACCGATATAGCGCGCGCTAAGGCTCGACCGGTCCGCCAGTTCTTCCTGCGTCAGTTTCTTGCCATGACGTATCCGACGCAAGTTGATCGCCATGATCTCCTTGAGATCCATGACGTAAGCGGAACCTGAATAGGAATGATCGTTCCAGGAACGATAGTTCCGATTCCGTGCGCAATGTGATATTGCTCTCTGAGTCGATCATCCACTCCCTCCGGATATAATGTGTATGGTCTGTAAGACAGGCCGTGCACTTATGGCCAAAACTGTATAACGCGGACGAAGGCGTTGTTTCGCCCGGTCAGAAAATGAAGTTGAGGAGAAGCGGATGAACGACCAAAGCTCATCCGATACTAGCGGCGACAGAAACGAAAGCGAACCCCGCTACAGTTCGATGCAAAAGCCTGAACTGGAGGCACTGGCCGTCTCCGCGATCAAGGAACACCGCCGCCTTCTTGCGGCCGACGAAGCCGTATATGAGGAATGGACTCGCGCCAGCGCCGATCCGTCGGTTTCCGCCGCCGTTCTAAAGAGCCTGCAGGATGAGTATGTCGCGCGTCAGAAAAAATCCGAAGCCCAACAGGAGGTGCTGTCGGAAATCATCGATGCGCTGGGCTACGTCCCCGAGGTTGCCCCCGATGCCGATGATTGACGCTATAGCAGACCATGGTCCTTGGCGATCGCAACGAGGTGGGGAACGGTCGCCGCTTCGAGCTTTTCTCGCGCCTTATCCAGGTAGTGCTGCACTGTCCTTGGATTGATCCCCGTCAGGATCGCGGTTTCGGGTGCGGTTTTTCCTTTCGCCGCCCATTTCAGGCACATTGCCTCTCTTGGTGAAAGCAACCGCTTCGGCGGAACAATTGTAGTCGCAGCAAGCATTTTCAGGCGGTAATGGATCGCCAGAACGGCACGGATCGCTTTCTGGCAATCTTGAAGTTTTGAAATATCAACCGTCTGTGCCGAGGATGCGAACGTCAGCATCATCGTGGAGCCGAAACTTCCTTCGACGGGTATCGTCACTCCACTGCGAATGCCGTGATCGATCGCCTGATCCCGAAAGCGCTTGAGTTCGGAGGCCCCCCGAGCGGGCCAATCGTCGGCCGTCCACGAAAAGATTTCCATGCGAGTCTTCGCTTCCCACACGACCGGGTCGATTCGGGAATACTGGCTTTCAAGGTAAACGCCCTGCCATCCCTCCGGATAGGAATTGAATGTGCGGATTTCCAATCCCTCAGTTTGCAGATACGCAAAACGCTCGAAGCCACATGCGTGGGCAAATGTCTTCAGAGCACTTTTGATCATACGTTCGTCGTGCGCGGCTTCTGTCATATCGATGAGAGAGCGAAGGTCACTGTCCACGGACTTTTCTCCTGTCTTCTAGCGCAACTGCGGCCTCCCACTCGTCTCGCCACATTGGCGCCGCGAGTTACAGGGCGCCACCGTTCGGCCAAACCGGGCCGTTTGGGAAATCGCGGACCATGGCTGCGAATTCTCTGTTCCCATTCGTTTCCGATGAAAACGCAGTTGCCTTTGATGCGGAGCACATCCACGGTCGTTGCAGATCATAGGTGTACTCAGCTTTTCCGAGTATTCAAGTCCTCACGAGCTAAAACTTGATAACTTTAGGAGAGATTTTAGGCGCACTGATTTTTGCTGCGCGGAATAGCGCTCAGCAGCGCGCTGAAATAGCCGAAATTTAAGGTTCGTGAGTTGGTTACCGGCCATTGTAGGGAGACGGAAAAATAATATCCTGATCGACCAGGACGTTGAACTTGTAGCCCGGACGGATGCGGATCGTCGGCTGAACGTTCAGGTTCTTCGAGATCGTCTCTTCGGCTACCCGGCCGAATGACTCGGCAAAATTCCGTCGTGCTGCATCCGAGGCGGTATCCTGCGTCGCGAGCGTCGAACTCTCGGGCATCGACATGTCGATCCCGGTCCCGATGATTGCCACCAGCGCTGCCGAACCGAAAGTCCTCCACAGATGGCGGTCGACCTTGTCCCGGAAGCCCCCATATCCTTCGGCGTCCGTGCCAGCCATGCCGCCGATCTGCAGGGTAGACCCATTCGGAAAAATGAGATCCGTCCAGACGACGAGAACACGTTCCTGGCCGAAGGACACCTTGGAATCGTAGCGACCGAAGAGCTGTGCGCCTTGCGGAATGAGAAGACGGTAGCCGGTCGCGCTGTCGTAGACATTCTGGCTGACCTGAGCAGTAATGCGCCCCGGCAGGTCGGAATTGAGGCCGGTGATCAATGTAGCCGGGATGACTGAACCGCGCTTCAATTCATTGGGTGACATCTGTGGCACGACCTGGTTGGGCAGGTAGCCGAGATCCTTGATGTCCTGATTGAAGAAGTCCTCCTTGGATGTCTGTCCGTTCTGATCGACGTTCTGTCCCATCAGGCCGGATTTCATGGCGGCGGCATAAAGGTCGGATGCACTGTTTGCCGCGACATTTGTCTGCTGACGGCCGGTGTCGTTGGTGGAGTTTGCGGCCTTCTCGACGTCGGAGACGTCTACCTTCAGCGGTGAATCAAGCGCCGTGGCACGAGCCTGGAGACGCGCCATGCGTTGGCGCTGAGCTTCGCGTATATACTGTTCATCCTGCTCTCGCTTCAGGCGAGCCCTCCACTCCTCTTCGGATTCGAGCCCCTGCCGGCGGTCCTGTCGCTGAACCGACTGGCGCTCGACGACCGGTGCCTGCTTTTCCTTTTTCTCGACCACGACGGGTGTCGGCTGAAACACCTCCTGCTTCTCCGGCTCACCGATAATGCCGTCTGTGACGCCTCGCTTAAGCTGGTCGCCGAAATTGGTCGCAGGGCTGTTGGAAGCGCTCTCGATGTCGCCATGATTGAAGGAAAGCCCGCGCAGGGACAGACCAATCACAACGACGCCCGCGAACAGCACGATGACGATGATGGCGACGATGATCGGCAGGCGGTTGAGGCGCCGCATGCCCTGCTGATCGGCGGCTTGGCTCGACGTGCCAAGCTGGAGCGACTGGACCATGGTAATCTCCGTCAGTTGCGCTGCATAATCGAAAGCGGACTGGCCGGCACAGCACCCGCCGCCGTCGGGGTATATGCGCGGCCCAGAGCGATGGAAGGCGTCGAGACCTGCGCCAGCACCTGTCCGTCGAAGCCCTCGATTGCATAAGCAAGCTCGACCGGCTTGACGTCTTTGGCGACTTTGCCGTCCGTGACGACGGTGTAGCCCCAGCCCTTCAGGGCCGCCTCGAGGGCGGATGCGAACTCCGATGTGTCCGTCTCCATTTTGATCGTGGTCTTAGCACCGGCCGGGCCGATCTGTTCAGCCAGACGACTTGCCATGTCGCCGGCGATGGCGCTTGCAGCCGGTCCGCTGACGGCCACAGGTGTGGAACTGGTGGTCAGTGGGTCGTCGGCTGTTTGGCAGCTGGAAAGCAGCGCGACCGCGATGAGGAATGCGAATAGCTTCCGCATGGTCAGCCACCCCGCCGGATGGTGATCTTCTGCTGCCGCCAGCCGACACCGGAAACGAGGATCGCCTTGTCGATCGCATAGTCGACGGTCATCATGTCGTTCTTCATCCGGTAATTGACGATTCGATTTTGACCGCCGGAGACGACGAAGAGCACCGGCGCGTCCTGGCCGGAGATCGATTTCGGGAACTGGATGTAGGTCTTCACCCCGTCCGAATAGACCCGCTTCGGTTTCCACGAAGCGCTGCCTCTCACCGAGTAGGAGAAGTCCAGTTTGTCCGGGGCAGTGCCCGGAATGCCGCTGGTTTCGAGACGGGCATTGATGTCGACGAGCTTGGTCGAGACGTCTTCCGGATACTCGAACCCGGCGCGCGCCATGTACTGGCTCGGATGGGACTTGAGCTGGATGTGATAGGTGCGCCGCGATGTCGTCACGACCATTGAGGTGAGAAGGCCCGGCTCCGACGGCTTGACGATCAGATGGATCGCCTGTCCGCCTGTGGCCCCCGAGGTGGCCGGCTCTACCTTCCAGCGCACGGTGTCACCGACGAGGACGTCGCGAACGATCTCGCCCCCCTGAAGTTCGATGTCGCAGACCTGGAGTGGCGAGCAGACGACGGACGGTTGGGTCTCGCCGAACAGAAAGATGACCTTTCCGTCCGGGCCTGTCGTGACCATTCCAGGCGTGCCGCGCCATTTTCTGGAAAGATTTGTCCCTTTTACCTCGTTACTCGTCATGCTTTGCGCCTGCGCGCCCGCCGCAGCTAAGAGTCCGGCCATGCAGCCGACCGCCGCGATCAATCCCGTTTTTTTCATTGAAATAATCCCTGCCCTTAAAGCTGTGCCGTCCAGTCGAAATCCCGGACGTAGAGGCCGATCGGATTGAGGCGGATCGTTGCCTCATCCTGTGGCGCGGTGAGCGTCACAGTCGCGATCCCGCGGAAACGGCGTGTGCCGGTCTCCTTGCCCTTGCGGTCCCGCTCGTATTCCGTCCAGTCGATCTGATAGGTCTGGTTCGAAAGCGCCACGATGTTGTTGACCTCGATGGCAACTGTCGAAGACTTCGCCTTCTCGAATGGAGAACTGCCTCGAAACCAGGCGTTGACCTTCTCCGTCGATGGATCGGACGTGCGAAGAAGGGCGTAGGTGCGGTCGATATATTGCTTCTGCACCACCGCATCCGGAGTGATCGAGCGAAAGCTCGTGACGAAGTTGCCGAGTGTGGCGCGCACCACGCGGACATCGGCATACTCGATCTGCTCCGGAAAGCCTGCTGTGACTGCGGTTCCGAGCTTGTCGACCTCGACGATGTAAGGCACGAGCCTCACCTGGGTGCTCAGATACATCGCGTAGCTGAAACCGATGACGGCCATGACCAGACCGAGGACACCAACAATACGCCATGCGGCGGCGGCCTTCACATAGGAGCCGTAGCGTTCGCTCCATTCCTGGCGGGCGGCAAGATACGGGTTCTCCGGGGCGCGGTTCGCTGCCATTGATTCTTCCCTTGTCTCGATTACGGTTTGTCGTTGCGTTCGGGAGGCGACTTCGGTCCACTATGGCCGCCGCGCTGTTCATCAAGCTTGGCATTGGCCAGCCCGAGAATGGACCCCGCATAGGCGCCGGGAGAGCCGATTGCCTTTTCCTTCGCGGCTGACCCGGCTGCTTGCGCGCCGGAACTGAAGCCTGCGCCCATGCCGCGAAGAGCGGTACCTGCAACGGATGAACCGGCGGCTCGTGCGGCTTGCGCCGCCGCAAAGCCCGCGCCGGCAGCGCCGGCGGCGAGGAAGCCAGCGCCTGCGGCGAAAGATGCCGCCTGGCCACCGTGGCGGATCGCTTCCATTCCTCCGGACACCGATGCGCCCTGCACAACTCCTTGCATAATGTTCGGGACGTACATCGCGATGATGAAAACGACGACGGCAATTCCAGCGATGGCGAGAGCGGTTTGAAACTGGTCGCCGATATCAGGCTGGTTGGCGAGGCCGATCAGCACTTCGGAGCCGATGCGGGAGATCATGACGAGCGCCATCAGCTTCATCCCGACGGAGAAAGCATACACCAGGTAGCGGACTGCAAAGTCCTTGGTATAGGACGAACCGCCAAGGCCGAGCATGATCATGCCCGCCAGAAGCCCGATATACATTTCGACCATGACGGAAACGAAAATTGCGGCGACCAGAGAAAACGCGATGACCGTCACGACCATCGCGAACGCGGCCGAGATTGCCAGCGCATTGTCCTCGAAGAGGCCGAACTGCACCTTCTCCGACATTTTCGTTGCCACTGCGAGACCGGCGTTGAACACGTCAGCTGGTGACGCCGTCCCTCCCCCTGCGCCGATCTGGAAGAGGCTATCCACGACAGCCTTGGCGAAGGTTGGTCCCTGCGCGAGCACGAAGGCGAAGAATCCGACAAACATGATCCGCCGCACAAGTTCGGCGAACCAGCTATCCAAAGAGGCGGACTGAATTGCCAGCCAGACGGCGGCAATGCCGATCTCGATCGTTGCGAGGATCCAGAACAGAGATTTCGCAGCGTCCATGACGGTGGTTTCCCACCCCTTCGCTGCAGTCGTGATCTCGCTCTGGAGCGACGTCAATACTGACCCTTCCTGCGCAAGGGCCGGCTGGGCCGCAACCGCCGTAAAGGCGGCGAAGAGTATGGCGGCCCGTAGCTGATGAAATGTCGTCGTATCGGTCATCCTGTCACCATTCGACTTTCATCTTTTCGCCGCCGGATGTGGGGTGGTCGCTCGGCGAGCCGAAGAACTTCGCCCTTCGCTCTTGAGCTTCATGCTTTTCGGAGATCAACAACCAAATGCCGGCGCTGCCCGCAGCCAGAATCGTTGCGATTGCAATCAGGATCGCCTTCGTTCTCACCACTCCACCTTCATCTTCTCGCCGCCTGACGTGGAAGGAGCCGTCGCACTGAAGAATTTCTCCCGCCGCGCCTGTGCCAGGTCCTTATCGGTCTGTTCGGTTTGCAGCCAGGTTCCCATCATCGTCATCTGTTGCGAGACGAGACCGCGAAGCTTCTGCATTTGCGCGACTTGCTGGGCGGCGATCTCGTGGCCGACCTGTAAAGCCTTCATCTGCCCGTCAGCCGTCTCGGACATCGACCGCAGCGAGGACATCGTACCTTCTTCGCTATCGAACTGGTCGGCCGTGAGACTCGCCGCCTTCAGCGAGCTGGCGATCGTGTCGCGGTTGGTGTTCGACCAGGACTGGTAGGTCGAGGAGAACGTTGCATTATCAGGTAAATTCGTCTTGAGATCGGCATAGCTTTTAAAGCGCTGCTGAAGAACGTCGTTAGAGTTGCCCATCGAAAAGGCGATGCCCTGCCCCTGGTCGACGATACTGCGCAAATGGTTGAGATCGCTTTCAACCTGCCCCCAGACATGATCAGGAAGCTGCGCTGTGTTTTGCAGCATGTTCTCGTAAATTTTCAGCTGGTTCTGAATCTGCTCTGCAAGCTGGCTGATCTGGGTCAGCTGATTGTCGACCTGAATGCCGGAGCTTTTCATGAGATCCACGAGCTGCGCATTGTTGGCGAGCTGCGTCCATTCGGTCGCAGCGCCGGTGGCTGTGCCGGCTTGCACTGAGCTTGCGCCTCCAATCGTGAGAGCGACGGCCGCCAAGCAGGCGAGCCATCTATTTGAATAGCGATGCAGCATCGTGAACTCCTCTCGTTTCAAGCCAGCGGATCGGCCAGTCCCGGCCATGTTCGGATTTCAGTGCGCGGATGCGTTTGAGGTCCTCCTTGCCCGACGCGCCGACAAAGCTCAGGGCGACGGGCCCAAGCGACATGTTGAAGAGCCGCCGGCCTTCCGGCGTGGCGACGTAGTATTCGCGCTTCGGCATGGCGGTTGCGACGATCTCAATCTGCCGCTCATTGAAGCCGATGCGCTCGTAGAATTCTCGTGTCCCAGACTCGCGGGCGCCGCCATTCGGAAGGCAAATCTTGGTCGGGCAGGATTCCTTCAGCACGTCGATAATCCCTGACCGCTCGGCGTCGGAGATCGATTGGGTTGCAAGAACGACAGCGCAATTAGCTTTGCGCAGCACCTTCAGCCACTCGCGAATCTTGTCGCGGAATAGAGGGTGGCCGAGCATGAGCCACGCCTCGTCGAGCACGATCAAACTCGGCGACCCATCCAAACGCTTCTCGATCCGGCGGAACAGGTAGGTCAGCACCGGCACGAGATTGCGCTCGCCCATATTCATCAGTTGCTCGATCTCGAAGGTCTGGAAGGCGCCGAGTTTGAGGCCGTCCTCTTCTGCGTCAAGGAGTTGGCCCATCGGCCCGTCGACGGTGTAGTGATGCAGCGCGTCCTTGATCTCGCGCAGCTGCACGCCGCTGACGAAATCCGAGAGCGAGCGACCGGATGCACTTGCCATCAGTCCGACTTGCCGTGAGATGGCGTTACGATGATCGGGGGTGATGGTAACGCCCTGCAGGCCGACCAGCATCTCGATCCATTCCGCCGCCCAAGCCCGGTCGGCATCACTTTTGAGTTCGGAGAGTGGGCAGAAGGACAATGCCCTCCCCTCTTCCGCGTTGTCGCCGCCGATCTCATAGTGATCGCCGCCGCCAGCGAGTGTCAGGGGTAGGAGTGAACTGCCTTTGTCAAAGGCGAAGATCTGCGCATGTTCGTACCGGCGAAACTGCGCGGCGATCAGAGCAAGAAGCGTCGACTTGCCTGAGCCGGTTGGGCCGAAGATCAGCGTATGGCCCACATCATCGACATGCAGGTTCAGACGGAACGACGTCGATCCGCTCGCAACCTGCATCAAGGGCGGGGAATTCGGTGGGTAAAACGGGCATGGCGCAACCGGGTTTCCGGACCAGACCGAGTTCAGCGGAATCAAATCGGCGAGATTGCTGGTGTTGATCAGTGGCTCACGGATGTTGCAATACCAGTTGCCCGGTAAGCTCCCGAGATAGGCGTCGGTGGCGTTGAGCGTCTCGATCCGCGCCCCGAAACCTTCCGTCTGGATCAGTCGCCGGATCGCTTCGGCCTTCTCCTGCAGCGCTTCGCGATCGCTGTCGAACAGCACGACAACCGGTGTGTAATAGCCATAGGCAACTAGCTGCGACGAGGCCTGTGCGATGGCATCTTCGGTCTCGGCCACCATGGTCATGGCGTCCTGGTCGACGGATCGGCTTTGTGTCTGGAAGATCTGGTCGAAAAACGGCCGGACCTTCTGCTGCCATTTCTTCCGCGTCCGCTCGAGCTTTTGCCGAGCCTCTTCGGCATCGAGAAAGATGAAACGCGATGACCACCGATAGGTGAGCGGCATCAGATCAAGGCTGTTCAGAATACCGGGCCAGCTTTCGGCCGGCAGACCGTCGATCGCAACAACGCCGAGGAAACGGTTTTCGACCTTCGGCGTCAATCCGTGCTCAAGCTCGGCCGTCGCGATCCAGTCAAGATACATGGGAACGTCAGGAAGCCTGATCGGATGGCTCTCGCCCGTGATGCAGAAGCGGGCGAACTGAAGCAACTCGTCATATCGGGCAATTCGCTCCCCTCGCCTTTCGACCGTTTCGCGGGTTTCCATTCGCCGGATCGAAAGTGTGTTGGCAAAATACTGCTCAAGCTCGCGCACCGCGTTCTTGAAGACGAAGAGTACCGTGTCCGCGTAGGTCTTCTTCCGGCTTTCCTCATCCGAATAGATGTACTTGCTGAGAGCGGTCTTCTTGGACTCAAGCGGCCGGTGGGTCAGGATCAGCGCATGCTTGCTCTCGAAATGCCCCTGCTCGCGTGCGAAATGCGCTCGACGCTCGGCATCGATTGCGCGGCTCACCGGGTCGGGGAAATGGCAACGGTCTTCTGTGGGATAGTCGATCGTCGGAATGCGGATGGCGTCGACCTGAATCATCCAGCCGCTTCCAAGCCGCGACAGAACGACATTGATTTGCCTCGACAGCTCGTTGCGCTCGAGGTCGGTCGCACTTTCGGAGTCCGGGCCAGCGAAGTACCAGCCGGCCATCAGACTTCCGTCCTTCAAGAGAAGGACACCATTGTCGACGAGGCCGGCATAGGGAACGAGATCGGCAAAGGATGGGCCGGTTACCCGGAAGCGTTTGAGAGCTACCATGGCCGCCTCCTCAATACCGCCGCCACGGCGAGGTGGTTGCCTTGTAATATGGCTTGTAGGAAATATGCCTGATATAGACCTGCCGCATGTGCGGATCGGCCTTCGCCATCATCCTGAGCAGCCCGACGATCACGACCCAGACAGCGACGCCGAAAAGCGCCGAGTAAACTGTCAGCACGACGAAGATCAGGATCACGGCTGCAAGACCGATGATCAGGACCAGCTCGCGGTCGGCGCCCATCAGAAGGTTCGGGCGCGAAAGCGCGCGATGGATGCGGTTACGCCGCAGGCCGGACAGGGACTCAGCCATGATCTCCCTCCCCTCCTCTGTTCGAACCAATTGACGTGATCTGCTCGTCGATCAGCCCGATCGAAGCACCGGTCGCACCGAACAGGCCGACGATGTTGGTGGCGCCGAGCAGGATGCCGGCCACAAGAACGACATACACAAGTCGCCGCGCGAAATCGTTCAACTCACCGCCGAAGATGAGCATGCCGCCGGCAATGGCCACGGCTGCAAGCGCGATCGCGCCCGCGACCGGGCCGGTTATCGACTCCTGAATCTGCTGCAGTGGCCCTTCCCATGGGAGGCTGCCGCCGGAACTGGCGAGCGCCGGGGCGACAGAGGCAAGAGCGATTGGCGCCGCCATGAGCGCAGCGGCGATGAGGGTATGCTTACGCGACATGGCGCGCCTCCTGTTCTTCGGTGAGCTGATCGGATTCGATCTCGTACCGTCCGTTGATGAACCGCTCGACTTGAATGATGTCGCGAACAAGCCGCCCACGCGGCGTTCGCTCAATCGAAATGACCAGGTCGACGGCCTCTCCGATCACCTCGTGCATCGGCTGCTGGCTTGCCTCGGCCGTGAGCTGCTCAAGACGGCGTAGCGCCGACATGGCGGTGTTCGAGTGAATGGTCGCTACGCCGCCCGGGTGGCCGGTGTTCCAGGCCTTGAGCAATGTCAGGGCGGCGGCGTCGCGAACTTCGCCAACGACGATCCGGTCGGGACGCAGCCGCATGGTGCTCTTCAAGAGCCGCGCCATGTCGATTGTATAGCTGGTATGGAGGAGAACGGCGTTTTCGGCCGCGCATTGGATTTCCGCGGTGTCCTCAAGAATGACGAGACGATCCTCCGGAGCGGATTTGACGATCTCGTCGATCACCGCATTTGCAAGCGTCGTCTTGCCCGAACCAGTTCCCCCGGAAATGATAATGTTGAGCCTTGCGGAAATAGCGCTGCGAATCGTCGACGCCTGGTATTCGGTCATGACGCCGGTGCGGACATAATCTTCGAGCGGAATGAGACGTGATGCCCGGCGCCGAATCGTGAAGGCAGGCTTGGCGACGACGGGGGGCAACAATCCCTCGAAACGGTGGCCGCCGATCGGCAGCTCGCCGGAGATGATTGGCTGTTCCGTGTCGACCTCTGACTGAAGCGCGTGCGCCACTGTGCCAATGACCATCTCCGCGGCAGCGGATGACATCTCGCCAGCGGGCGCAACGCCGTGACCGAGGCGTTCGATGAACAGCTTTCCGTCCGGATTGAGCATGATCTCGACGACAGTCGCGTCGTCCAGGGCAACACAAAGCTGATCGCCGAGTGCCTCCTGAAGTTTGCGGACAAGCCTGGGATGAGAGCGAAGCTGGTTCACGGATTTCTCCTTACGCTGCCTGGCTGAGAGGGCTGAGCTCAGAACGGTAGTTGGAAGGACGGAGCCTGAGGAACGTCTCCGCATTGGCGGGCAGCGTGCCCGCCACGGCCATCGTCACGCCGATCTTCCTCGGCTCACCCAGACGCTGCAGCGGCCATCCGATGCGAGCAAGGATGCGCTCGAATCGGAGATCGGTCACTGTGACAATCTCGGTGTAGCCATTCGCGAAGCACCATTCGATGATGCCGGCGAGCATGGTCAGCGTGGCTTCATGGATGGAACCGCCGCCCCTCCCCTCCGCGAGCGCCGTGTCGACGCAGAAGCGAGAACTTTCGATCATAGCGGCATGACCGATAAGTTGACCGTCGGGGAGAAGCGACGGGAAAATGTTCGCCACCATTGTCGGACCAAGCGTAGGAAGGAGCCTCGCGGACCCCGCCAGTTGGCCGGTCTCAGCGATGGCGAGAACATAGGTCGGCCGAAGCGCGTCGAAACCATCGGACTCGCACCCCGCCGATACATCGACTTCCCAACCCAGGCGATCGGAAAAGACCCGCGCACGAAGCTGGTGGTGGATTTGTAGGAGATGCGCCTCTTGGAGCGTTCGGGGCATTGAGAGCGCGAGAACCTGCATGATTTTCTCCGTCGTTGTTGGTTGGCGGGAAATCAGCACAGATCTGGATGGGTGGGCAGTTGTAGGATCCTACAAGGCGCACTCACCTGAGTCGGCCGGGACAAGTGATAAAAAGCGATCGAGGGCGGCCTTGTGTGCCCACATAAAAGCGGGCGAGTTGTAGGATTCACAGTAAAACAGAGCATGAACGCGGTAGGCCATGCCGCTTGCTAAACACATGAAAACGCAACAAAAAGAATTTTGAAACGTGCAACACGTCGATTTCGCGTTAACCCTTTGTTAACTTTAAATCTCTTGCGGCTATATGAGAATCGGGAGATAGTTGCGAAAATTATGGCTGTAGGGCCATTTTTTCGAAATTTTAGCCTTCCAGGAAATAGTTTGCAAAATGAGCCATCAGCAGCCCAACCGGTTTGATATCGAGATTGCCCAGCAAGGGGCGAAGATCTCAAATGCGTTGCATATGCTGCGCAGTCAACAATATCCGCCAGATGCTCGCAAGGGATTGCGCAAGTTCCAACTGGGAGAGGTCGCTGACTTCATCGGGGTCACCCAAAGCCATCTTCGACAAATTCATTCGGAAGGTAAGGGCCCCGAGATAGAATCGGTCAGTGGACGGCGCTACTACACGGCTGATCAGATGTTGGAGCTTCGCGACTATCTTGAAGCCAATAAAAAATCCGACAAGCGATATTACGTTCCCCGGCGTCGTGAGGGCGAGCCGATGCAGGTTGTGTCGGTGGTGAATTTCAAGGGTGGAAGCGGAAAGACTACGACCGCAGCGCACCTTGCACAATACCTCGCCCTCACCGGCCATCGCGTACTTGCGGTCGACCTCGATCCACAGGCATCGCTGACGTCCCTGTTCGGAATTCAGCCTGAACTTGATGATACCGCATCTCTGTACGAGGCGCTTCGTTTCGATGACGAGCGGAAATTCATCTCGGAAGTTATACAGCCAACCAACATTCCTGGCCTTGATGTCGTTCCGGCAAATCTGGTCCTGCAGGAATACGAGTATGACGTGCCCCTGGCAATCTCCTCCAAGAAGGGAGAGGACGGGCGGCTATTCTACATGCGTATCTTCAATGCGCTGAAACAGGTGGACGACAGGTACGATGTGGTTGTCATCGATTGCCCGCCACAGCTGGGATACCTGACGATCACCGCGCTTATGGCTTCGACAGGTATTCTGATCACTATCCATCCCCAGATGCTGGATATCATGTCGATGAGCCAGTTCCTGATGATGTTGGGGGGCATAATGGGTCCGGTCGCAGAGGCTGGCGCCGAAATGCGTGTCGAATGGTTCCGCTATCTCGTCACGCGCTTCGAGCCGACGGACATCCCGCAGGCACAGATGGTCGGGTTTATGCAATCAATGTTCGCCCAGCAAATGTTGCGAAATCACGTTCTAAAGTCGACGGCCATTTCTGATGCTTCGATAAAAAAGCAGACTTTGTACGAGGTAGAGCGAGGCGATTTCGTCCGTTCTACCTATGACCGGGCAATGGAAAGCCTAAACGCAGCCAACGGCGAAATCATGGAACTAATCCATGGCGCATGGGGGCGGAAATGACGCGTTTGTCAGCCGTTTTTTCGCGGGGATTAATAAAGCATACCAACCCTTTGGCGACGTTGAAAGCGAGTTTGGAGGCCTGCTATGGCGCGTGAAAATCCTTTTGCGAAACTGGACATGGCGTCAATCGCGTCAAACCAGACACCGACAAAGCCTGGCTACGGCATGACGGGGGCAGCGAAGACTGTCGTTCGGTCGATTGAGGATCTCGCGGAGAACAGCAAGAAGCTGATGGAAGGCGAGGTGATCGTCGATCTGGATCCGCGGTTGATTGACGTTTCCTTTGTCGCCGATCGCCTTTCCGACGATGGCGAGGAGTACCAGGAGCTTAAGCAGGCGATCAGGGAGTCCAGCCAGACGACGCCCATTTTGGTTAGACCCAGTTCGTCAGATAGCCAACGCTTCATGGTCGTCTTCGGCCACCGCCGTCTCAAAGTTGCCAAAGAGCTTGGAATTCCGGTCAAGGCAGTTGTCAAAAAACTGGACGACATCACGTCCGCTATTGCCCAGGGGCAAGAAAATTCCGCTCGCTCAAACCTATCGTTCATCGAGCGTGCGTACTTCGCACAGAACCTGCTTGCGTCCGGAATGACGAAGGACGTGGTTCGGTCGTCGCTCGCGATCGATGAGGCGATGCTCTCAAAGATGCTCGGTGTCGTGGAGGCCGTCCCAACCTCGATTCTCAAGGTGCTCGGTGCGTCCAAGAAGATCGGGCGCGACAAGTGGCTGAGCCTCCGTCAATTGCTTCTCGCCCCTGCCCTCTTGAAGGTAGCCACGGAACGTGCGGGAACCGCAGAGTTCGTTGAGCTGACGGAAGACAAGCGGTTTGATGAACTTCATGACTACCTGAAGCGCTACAAGGTCAAATCCGCTGCAAAAAAGCCAAAGGCGAGTGCGTCCGGGAAGGATTGGACGTCGAGCGATACTTCACTGAATTTCGTAATGAACGCCAAGTCGAAGAAGGTTGCGATCGAGCTTTCGAATGTCGAAGCGAAGCCCTTCAGCGAGTGGCTGTCAGCCCACATGGATCGTTTGTACGACGAGTACAGAGGATCGAAGCAGAAAAACAACG
>JAESGE010000070.1_pt1 | contig 137666 bp, 106 predicted proteins | sample 9269601 | NCBI WGS metagenome assembly JAESGE01 (sample SAMN14515569, study PRJNA621662) | algae metagenome | isolation source: Tolypothrix brevis GSE-NOS-MK-07-07A and co-occurring heterotrophs from wet... | place: USA: Grand Staircase Escalante National Monument, Utah | collected 2006-04-16
AAAACCCGACTTCTTGGACAAGTTCGCACTCAACACATTTTTGAGCTGCGCCAACAAAGCGATAAAAATTGATTTTTGGTAGCGGAGGAGGGACTCGAACCCCCGACACGCGGATTATGATGCCGCACGACCGCGAAAATCATCGCGGCGAAACCGATTGAAATTAACCGGTTTTTTCATCCTAAGTGAGGGAGCGGCTGAGGTCAACCACACAGACAACCACACAAAAATTCCTGTCCATTTCCCCGCCGGGGCATGCCTCTTTGTCGATTGCCTTCTCTTCATCGCGCACAGGCATTATTCGGATTCATACCTCTCAAGGTATAAGAACGCTATATACCTCGTGAGGTATATAGCGTTCTTATACCTTGCAGGGTATACAGGCCGGCGGAGGCATGAATGAGCCAAATGGTATGAACAGCCAAGCAGCTAGGCGCCTATATTCAGGACACCCGCATGCGCAAAGGCATATCGCAGCAACAGCTTGCCGAGATGATGGGAAAACACCAGAAAACTATCTCGAGTATCGAGCAGGGAAATGATGGCACGAAGCTCGGGACGCTTCTGCTCGTGCTCGCTGCACTCGATCTGGACATACACCTCGGCGCGCGGCCCACGGCCAATCCCGACATCGGCGATATCTTCTAAAGATGGCGCGCAAAAAAACACATATCCCACTCGAGCAGGCGATCAACAGTGCGAAGCTTCATGAGCGCAAGCCCTGCTGGATTGATTGGGAGGCATTATGCAGGCTGCGAGATTTATCTGCTGCAGCTCGCCGATACACGATTGTAGGTCGATGATCGAAATTTTAAAAAAGTGCGGTGGATGTCTGAATTATTTACCGCACATTACGCGGAGATAGACCTAGCCCTTTGCGGAGAAACGCGCCAAAAAACTCCTTAAAGAATGCGGTGATTATGCCCTATATTTATGAGCGCGACTGGCCGGATTTTAATTTGCGCGATGAACGGGTCGCCCAGCCCCTTGCCGCCGTCCGACACCGGGAAGGACGGCTGATCCCGTCGCAATAGTTTCGGCGTCTCCGGATTTGAACGCGCGCGCAGCCGCTACCATAGCGCGCGCGAGTCTAGCCACTGCCGAACCTCCCCAAGTTTGAACCTGGGGCGAGGTATCTTGCCGCGACCGATATTGTGTTCAGGGGGAAAACCGTTCGGGCGCGCCTTTCGATATCGATCAATCGTTTGGCGCGAAACGCCGGCCAATTCGGCAAACTCGGTTACCGTGATAAACCGGTGAAAATATGCTTCGTCGCCGACAGACAATGTGGCTCCGTGCTCCAATCCTCGGCGTGGAGAATCTGTACCCATCTCAAAACCTGAGTTCAGTCCTCCGCCGAGCGATCATAGTCAGACATCGCCGCTCGAAATCGACCAAGTCGATGGCCGCGAAATTGACCGGAAGCGAACGCCCGTAGGACTGATAGAGCAAGGGAAGAAAGATGTAGGTCGGCGCCATGTTCAGCGCGCAGGCGCAGCGTAAATGGTCATCGAACTTGACGACCGGATTGCCCGATTCAATCTCGCGGAGCCAGCGAACGCTTATGCCCGCCTTCGGCGCGAACTGACGCTGCGTCATGCGCCTGCGTCGACGTTCATCCTCGATCCGACGCCCCGAGATCTCTTTGAGCTCATCGAGCATCCGATCACCAGAGTTTTCCATGGCATTAGGAAGGGACACGCGCGCCTCCGATTGCATCAAAACGCGCGCAAAAAGGTGAGAGCATCAGTGCCCGGTTGCAACGCCAGATGCTTTCAGGATGAGAGGATTGTTCAGCCTTTTCGCTGAGCGGTGTTGCCTCTATGCGGATCGTCGTCCCTGATCGCACGATAGTCCTGCTCCAACAGCCGCGGTAAAACAAAAACGGCGAGCACGACCATGCCCTGATGAGGCACGGTCATGCCCCTCGCCTTGCTCCGACCCTATCCGGCGTTCATCCGTTCCGCATCGGGATTGACCCGACCAGGAGCCGATCATGGCGGCTTGGCCGATTGCCCGAACCAGACAATCGAACGGGGCGCCCAGCGCCGAGGAGGACCCATGCCATGCGATTCTGCCGATGCCCTCTCCTTGCCATTCTATTGGAAGGAGCTGTGGCGCCTGCCGCTCCAGCGTCCGAACCAAAACAATCAATCCCGCAATGTCTCGACGACAAGCAATGCATTCGGCAGGACCCGGAGCGCCAATTCGTCATCGCTGCGGACTGCTGTACGCGATGCCAGCAGTTGCCGTCAGCGCCTGTCCGGCTCGGCCACAGCATCAAATTCGACAAGCAGCTTTTCGAGCGGCCGCGCTCACTGCATCGTCCCGCGGCGCGTTAGCATGCTGCTTGCAGCCACCGCGTTGCTCACAACGTCGCCTGGCTATGCACGGGATGCCAGCGACAATGCAGTGCTCGCGGTAGTCGCCGCCGAAGCCGAACGTGACCTGCGCCAGAGCTTCACCAATCTTCAGTTCGAGGATTTCGGGCCGTCCCCCGTCAAGGGTCCGATCTATCAGGCGAGCGCGGGTGGCCGCATCGTCTATTACGCGCCGGAGAGCGAGCATCTACTGTTCGCATCGATCTTCGACAAGAACGGCGTCAACCTCACTGCGCTGGCGCAAGAAGCGGGGACTGCCGAACGCCTAAATGCCATCGATCCGGCGCAAGCACTCACGATCGGGCCAGCGGATGCGCCAACGGTGATCGAGTTCACCGATCCCGACTGCCCCTATTGCCGCGCCCTCGATCGCTACTGGGCCGCGAAGGCCGCCGAAGGAAAGCGCGTTCGCCGCCTCGTCTATTTCGTGAGCGGTATCCATCCGCAAGCCGCCGCCAAGGCCGAGCATATCCTCTGCTCGCCCGACAAGGAGACCGCCTTCAAGGTCGTCTATGCGGGCGAAGCGCCTGCTGTGCTTCGGGCATGTCCAGAAGGCCGCGCGCGCGTCGAAGCGCATGCCAAGCTGGTGACCTCAGCGGGCGTTTCGGGAACGCCGACGTTAATTCTAGGCGGCAAGCTCATCTCCGGCTTCCAGCAAGGCGAAATTGAGGCATTCCTCTCGTCGGCGAAGACGGCCGATGCCTCGCGCTGATTCCCTTCCCCCTATGGCGGACGCCGCTGCTTCGATGGCTCCAAGCCTGCCAATGATCGCAGCGCACCGGAATGCCGGCGGCGGAGCGCCCCTCGGGCCGTCCCGCGCCGCCGTCGGCCGACAGCGATTTCCATCGATGCCGGCAGGCAGGTCAGCGGATGGCCCGATCTTCAGGAAAGCAGGCAATATGGTCAAGAAACTCAGCAAGCGCGCCCTTTCGATCGCGGATGTCGGCATTCCGGTGCTGCTCCTGTCGCTACTCGCGGCAAGCGCCCACGCCTTCACGGCGCCAGCGGCTGGCGATCTCGGCTACGACATCTACGACATCGTCGTGAACCAGGGGGTCAAGGGTCCGCTTGGGTTCGTCGCCGGTGTCGCGGCCTTTCTCTTCGGCGTGTCGCGGCTGTTCTCGAACATCATGATCGGCATCCCGACGATCGTCGCTGCCGTCTGCCTGATCAAGGCAGATAGCATTCTCCAGACTTTCGGGATGGTGATCTGAACGAGCTGGTTCGCGCACGCGCCGACGGTTCCACGGCGCGTGCGCGGGCCTCGATCCCAGGGAGCAGCCTTGGGCACCCGTCCTCTGACCGATGCTTCGGACACGAGGACATGAAGCGGGAGGAGAAGGGTCGATGGACGAGCGCCTGCCTCAATATCTGCACAAACCAGTTCAGATCCTGTGGTTCGGGTCGGACGAGTTCGTGCTGGGGGTCACGACCATCTTCGTCGCCGTCATCGTCGGCGGGCTGGTCGGCTGGGCCTTCATCGCGGCCCTTCTCCTTTTCCTGCCATGGAAGCGCGCGCAACCGCGCGGCTTCCTCGCCCATCTCGCGTGGCGCTGGGGAATGCTGCGCTTCGGTCATTATCCGGGTCCGACCCAGACCCGCTTCTTCGAATGAGGGCAGACATGTTCTCCCGTATCGGAAAATCCCGCCGTGAACCGGTCGATCCCCTTGTCGGCAAGCCGGCGAGCTTCGGCATCCACCGCTATCTTCAGGGTTCATCGAACCTGTTCGAAGAGAACAGGCTGTTGAAGTTCGCAATCGTCGGCCTGTTCGGCATCACCGCGGTGCTTGGCGCCATGGTCTACAGCTCCGACCAGAAGGAACGGACCATTGTCGTGCCGTTCGGATCGGGCGGCGACCTCTATGTCACCGGCTCGAAGCCGTCGGCGACCTATCTGCGGACGATCACGCGCAACATCGTTGCGCTCGCGGGCACCTACTCCGCCTATTCGGCGGACCGGCAGTTCCAGGAACTGCTCTCGATTGTTCACCCTTCCGCCTACAACAGCATGCGCGACAGCCTGACCGGCATATTGGACGAGCTCGCGAACAATCCGACGCTTTCGATCGCGACCTACATCCGCCCAGACCAACCCGTGCAATGGACCGACCGCGACATTCTTGTGCCGGTGGAGAAGGTCCGTGTGATCGGCGGTGTCATCCGCAAGTTCCGCGGCAATCTGCGCATTCGCTATGCAGTTGAAAATGGCCGCTTCTGGCTCGTCACGCTCACCGAGGAGAATTTCGATGTTCAGCCTCGCTAGGATGCACGCAACGATATTTGCCGGTGCCGCGCTTTTGTTGCCCGCTGCGCTCTCCGCGCAGACCGTGACGGCGCTGCCCGAGCAGTCCAGCATGATCCGGCTCTCGAACCGCGACGTCAATCATGTCGTCTGCGTCGGGGGCGCGATCGAGGATGTGAAATTCTCGGCCGAGAAAGCCATCGCCGTCGAACGCGCGGGCTCCGACGCGTGGATCAAGTTTCTCGTCAAGGAAGTCGACGATATGGGGATGGTGACGCGCAGCTATGTGACGACACCGTCCGAATTCTTCATCAGCTGCAACGGAGCCATCTATCCGCTCTACGCCGAGCCCGTCGACATTCCGGCGCAGACGGTGACGCTGGCGCCGGGCAGCCCCCAGCGCGCAGCCGCGAACGAAGAACTGCTCGGCCCGCTCGTCGAGGAAGAGCGCGCGATCTCGATCACGCTCGCAGTGTTGCAGGGCCGCGTCCCGGCAAGTTTCTCAGAGATCGCGCCGCGGGCGGGCACGAGCACCGTGACTGCCTTACCGGCAGTGAAACTGGTCGAGCGGCGGCGGCTCGCGATCGAGGGAGCCGGTCTCTCGGTCTCCGAATATCAACTCAGCAGCGACAGCGAGTTGGTGCTCGAGGAGCGACAGTTTCTCGATCGCGCGCTCGGAGTTGATATTTTCGCGGTTACGCTCGATCGGCTTGCGGTGAAGCCCGGCGAAAACGCCCGGCTGGTCGTGATCCGCCGTGGAGAGGGCGAATGACCGATACGCCCGAACAGGAAGCTCTCGATCTCGGCGATGTCGGCAAGCGGCTGGCGCCCGAGAACAGGAGCGCCAGCCGCGGCCCCGCGCTGCTCGCGCTGAAGGAGCGCTGGGCGATGCTGAGCTCGAAGCAGAAGCTGCGCGCCAAGCAGCTCGGCGTCGCAGGCATCGTCGCGATGCTCGGCACCGGCCTCTATACCGCCAGCACCAGCGACAATGATGGACCCGTCGAGACACCGCCCACAACCAAACTCGATATGGGCGCCGGTTTGCGCGGCGACAGCCTCGAAACCAAGCTGCGCGGAGATCTCCAGAAAATCCTCGACGGCCAGGCTTTGCTCGGCGACCGCGTCACTGCGATCGAGGAGGGCAAGATCGTGCCCGGTAGCGGCGGCGCCGCAATCACCGATGGCGATCCCGGGCTTCCCCCCGCCCTGCCCGGCACCGTCCCCGATTATCCGCCGGCCCCCGGCGACATGGAAGGGACGACGGGAGAGATTCCGGCGCCGCCGTCGCCGCCCGCTGTCCCGGCCGCCCCGCCAGCGCCTCCAGTCGAGAAGACGGTCGGCGCAATCGGCGCGGCAACAACGGCGCCAATTGCAATGGGCGCCGACGGCAAGGCCGCGCCGACTGGCGTTAAAAAAAAGAGCCGGACGATCTATTTGCCGCCTGGTTTCATGAAGGCACGGCTGCTGACTGGGATAGACGCGCTCGCGAGCCGTGACGCGACCTCAAATCCCGAGCCGTTGATCGCGCGCGTCCAGGCGCCCGCCGTGCTTCCGAATGATGTGAAGGCCAATCTCGCTGGCTGCTTCGTCGTCGGTAACGCGACGGGCAGTCTCGCGAAAGAGCGCGTCGAGGTCCAGCTCGTCTCGCTCTCCTGCGTCGACTTTGACGAGCGTTCGGTGGTCGATCAAACGATCAAGGGCTTCTTCGTCGACACCGATGGAAAGAAGGGGCTGTCAGGCAAGGTCGTGACGCGCGCGGGGGCAAGTCTTGCGCGCGCCTTTATCGCCGGAACGATCAGCGGCATCAGCCAGACGGTCGAGACCACGATTGGAGATGTCTCGACTTCTGCGCTCGGCTCGGTGCGGACACTTGATGTCGGCGATGCCGCTAAGGCAGGGATTGCTGGCGGTCTTTCGAAATCATCCGACAAGCTTACGGATTTCTACCTCGACCTCGCCCGCCAAGCGGGGCCGATTGTGGAGGTCGGCGCTGCGAAGGATGTAGTCGTCGTGATACAGGAGGGCGTCACCCTTGAAATCAAGCCGACCTCGGAGAGCAAATTCTGACCCATTTCTCGACTTCCGCATACGGAAAGGATGGCCGCTTAGGACCGTCCGCTCTTGGGCTTAAAACAGGCGAAGCAGACACGCCGCGACATATCTTCTGATCCGACGGTACCCTTAATGCGGTCAACCGTTGGTCGCATCGACCGGCAGATGACAAGATTTTATTAACCTTATCGGCGCACCCTTTTCTGGGTGAGTGGGACGTATAAGCGGCTTCAGCCGCGCGAATGGAGAGTTTGCGGTGCTCGATTTGAAGACGAAGCCGACATCGGTCTCCGGACCGATGGGCCGGGTCACAATGGACGATCTGCCATCGTCATCGACCTACTGGACGGTTCGCCGCAAGGCTGAAGTTCTGGCGGCGATAGACGGTGGGCTAATGGACTTCGAAGAAGCGTGCGAGCGGTATCGCCTCAGCAGCGAAGAACTTGGCGCATGGCGACGTTTGCTCGATCGCGCCAGGGTGCCCGGTCCCCGCATTACAAACAGGCAGCGCCTTCGCGATCAATATATCGTCGGATAAACAATGGGTGCCGCGCTTCCCCCACAGTAGCGCGGCATCAAGAGGGCGGCGCGGGCAGACTGGTCCCTCCCGCGCCGCCCTTTCAGTTCAGCGGCATTTGAGTTCACCGCTGTCGATGGCACGCCCCAATAGCCCGCCGCCGGCCGCTCCGATGATAGTCCCAATCGTCCGGTCGCGGCCCCCATCGAGCTCGCGTCGATGGCTATGGCGGCTACGCCGCGCTCGCCCGGCGGCGCCAGCAGATCCGACACGCTTTCTGTTGGGCGCATGTGCGCCGCAAAATCTATGATCTCGCCGATACATCGCCGATCGCCACCGAGGTGCTGCGCCGCACCGCCTTGCTCTACGTCATCGACGACGACGTGCGCGGTTCGCTCGCTCCGCCTCGCCGCTCCGTCCGGACCGAGCACAGCCGCGTCATCATCGACGAGCTTCACCAATATCCTATCGCCCTCGGTCCCCAGGTCTGCGCCAAGAGCAAGCTTGGCGAAGCAATCCGCTACGCACCAACCCGCTGGGATGGCCGCGTGCGCTTCCTCGACGACAGACGCATCGATCTCAACTCCAAATCGACGGCGGCTTGTTCGAGTGATGCGCCGAGGTCTTCAGCCCGATCTGCCAGTATGGCCTTCGCCGGTTCTCCCTTCGAAGAAAAATAATTATGGAAGGATTCGACACCTACGCCCGCCACTTCGATGATCTCGACGATCGTGCTTCCATCAAAACCATTGCGTTCCATCGCGCCATAGCCCGCATCGATGAGCTTGCCGTGCGCCGTCTGGCGTCGGCCGTGCCGCCTTGCTGGCGGAATGTCCGTAACCACCGTGACGCTGTCGATTGATGCCCTGCCATATCTCGCTGCAGAGGCAGCCTCTCGAAGGCCCACCGCAGGCCCGCGAATTCAAAATCCGCTTATCGCTTGCAGGACCGACAAGCTCGGCAAGCGATAACAATCGCGTATCGCTGGCGCCATGCTGCGCTCTTTCGCGAGGTCGTGCTTCGGCTTAGCTTAGCTTCGCTCAGAGCCGCGACCGGTTCGTCGTCGCGGCCTCGCGACAATGATGGATGATCGTAGGGCTGATACAAATGGGGAGTCAATCAATGCGCGGCAAGCCTGCACGATCGAAGTTCATCGCCGCCGTCGCGGCGCTTTTCTTGGCAGGCTGTGCCACGCTCCCCGAGCGCAAGCCAGTCAATGCCGGTTTGATTATCGATCATGTGACTGTTGTCGATGTGCGCGACGGGAAGCTCGTGCCGGACCGCGCGATCATCATAGCAGATGATCGTATAAAGGCGATCGTCGCCGCAGGCTCGGTTTCTGCGACGGGTACTGCGCGCCTTGTCGATGGCGGAAGCGCCTATGTCGTCCCGGGCTATAACGACATGCACGCGCACAACCTCAACAACGCCAGCCCCGAGACGAGCTTGCCCCTGATGCTCGCACACGGCGTTACCGGCTTCAGGCAAATGGCCGGTGTTCCGCCGGTGTTGGCGCAGTATAAGGCGGGCGCGCTCAATTTGCCGCAAAACGCTCCGGCGCTCCTCGCGATGCCCGGCACGGTGCTGGCGGGCCCCGCGGTCGCCACGCCGACCGGCGCGCAGGCCGAGGTCGGCCGACAAAAGATGCTGGGCGCAGATTTCATTAAGGTTGTCGATTTGCCTCCTGCTGCTTTCCTCGCGGCAGCCGACGAAGCTGAAAGGCTCGGCCTGCCCTATTCAGGTCATCTTCCCGCTAATGTCGATCCGCGCCAGGCGATGACTCACGGAATGGATGCGATCGAGCATATGGGTCCGACGATCAGCCTGCTGCTCAGCTGTTCAAGCGACGAGGCAAGGATCCGGGCCATGATGGCCGCTGCCCCGCCCCTCCGTCAGGAGATCGATTTCGGTATGGATCCTGTGCAGCTCGCGCGCCTGGTCGCGAACCCGATGATGTTGACACCGGCGCCGGGCTTCGCACTCATCGAGCGGGTGCTTGCAACCTATGACGAGGACAAATGCCGCGCTCTTGCCAAGGACTTTGCCGCTAGCGGGACTTGGATTGTCCCGACGCTGACCCGGCTCGAGGCAATGCAGCTTGGAAACACACCGTCGCTGCGCGAGAATCCGGCGCTGCGCTTCGTACCCGCAGATTCGCTAGCTATGTGGCGCGAGGTCGGTGAAAATTTTGATGCCAAATTGTCCTCGCCGCAGCGCAAGACGCTGGCCGGCCTGTTCGATCGCCAGCTCGCGATGACGAAATTGTTCGACCAAGAGGGTGTAAAAATGCTCGCCGGCAGCGACTTCGGCGGTCAGTGGATTCCATCGGGGCAGTCACTGCACCATGAGTTCGACTTGCTCGCCCGCGCCGGCGTCCCCCCGCTCCGCATTCTCCAAATGACGACGATCGATGCTTCCCGCTACCTGAAGCGTGAAGGTGGCATGGGCACGGTCGAAGCCGGTAAGGGGGCCGATCTCGTACTGCTTGCCGCCGACCCAACTCGTGACGCGGCCCATTTGCACGGCATCCGGGCAGTCGTGCGCGCAGGACGATACATAGGCAGGCAGGAACTCGACGCGATCACCGAAATGGCGGTTAAAGCTTTGCAGCAATAACGATTATCGGCATCAACACGTTGCTGATGGGCGAATAAAAGAGGGTATCATATGAAGCTAGTGCGTTATCGCGACGGGAAGACTGCCGCGCTTGGTGTCGTCAAGGACGACGGGATAGTCCCGCTGGCCGCAATCGGATGCCGCTATTCCACAATGCTCGCGCTGATCGAGGCCGGCGAACCTGCAATAGCGGAGATATGGGCAGGGCTTGCCAGCGCAGCAGCGACGCTTTGCCTCGCCGATGCCGAACTATTGGCGCCGATCGAACGTCCGGGCAAATTTCTCGCGATCGGCATGAACTATGGCAAGCACCTCGAGGAAGCCGATCGTCTGGGCGTGCCGCGCGCGGCGCACCAGGTGTGGTTCAACAAACAAACCAGTTGTCTCGCCGGTCCCTATGATGCGATCGAAACAGGCTCGACCGAGAAGCTCGATTACGAAGTCGAACTCGGCGCGGTCATCGGCAAGCGCGCTAAAAATGTGAGCGCGGACGATGCAGCGTCCCATGTCTTCGGTTATTTCGTCGCCAATGATGTTTCGGCGCGCGACTTTCAATTCCACTCCCAGACGATGACAATCGGCAAATCCTTCGACACCCATGGGCCGATCGGACCCTGGATCGTGACCGCAGACGAAATTTCGGATCCGCACAATCTGGAACTCAAATGCTTCGTCAATGGCGAGCAACGCCAGGCGAGCAATACCAAGCATATGATTGCCAATCTCTGGTCGCAGATCGCCTATCTGACGAGCGCGTTCACGCTCGATCCAGGCGACCTGATTGCGACCGGCACCCCTGAAGGAGTGGGGATTAGCATGGAGCCGCCGGTCTTTTTGAAGCCCGGCGACGTCGTGCGCTGCGAAATCGAAGGCATAGGCGCCATAGAAAATCGCGTCGCCAGCTAAACGCAGACAGGGATAAGATCGTTTCCCAGACCATTCACACCACTTATTGGGGAAGTGTCGGGCCGCAGGCTCTGCTGATCCATGGCGGCACCCAAGGAACACGCGCGACGGGACACGCCAATTTCCGGTCGCAGGACGCGTTGGGCGCGCAAGGCTGGCCCCCCTGGCCACGGTGCCAGCCCCGCCGCCCCCGGCCGATCCGACGGTGCCGATGAAGATGGCGTCTGGGTCGCCGCCATGTTCGGTGACGGCGCGCATCTCGTCGGCCATAATTTTGGCGGCGACCAAGGCGCGCAAAATCATGAAGCTGCTGAATCCCCGATGAGTTCGCACTTACCGACGCCGATCTGGCAAGCCTCGGATCTTCGCTGAAGGACGCCAAGCTTCCCTCCGAGGCGCAGATGATCGCGTCGCTGCGGGGCATCCGCAAGGCAGATATTCTGTTGCTCATGGTCTCGGGAGGCTCGAACGCCGTATTCGTCGAGACCGGCGAAATGGCGGTCGAGATCGGCGGCGGCAAGCATCTCATATGTCCGGCGGAGCACCATTTCCCACAATGGAACGACACCATTTTCAACCCCATGATTGCCGAGTTCTGGGCCTCTGCCGAGGCGCGCGGGCCTTCCGCAGCGGCGGCATGACCAGCGGAGCGCACCCGGTTTCACGCCGTGCGGCGCTGGCGGGCGCCCTCGGCGCAGGCCAATGCATTGGGGCTATTGCGCGCCCGGCCACAACGTATCGTGAGTTAGATCAGCGCCGTGTCTGGTTGCAGCCCGCACATCAGTCGCCCGTATAGCTCGTGGTTGGTCATCGGGCAGAAAATGCCGTGCATTATTGCCACCCGCGCGTCGCGCCAGACGCGATTGAGCGGGTTTGACGTAGCGGCCAGTGAACCGCCCGCTGCCGACGCGAGGAGATCGACGCTTTCCCAGATCGTCTGACCGGCAAAGCCCGTGTCGCGGCGGATACGGGCACGCTGCATGAACGGCATGACTTCGTCGCGTCTGGCCCAGTCTTCGATTTCGCGCACGGCATTTTCGACCACCAGCCTCGCGGCATGGGTTTTGGCCATCGCCTGCGAAAGCTGAACCTGCGTGACAACCGCTTCCGCCTGTTTCCCGTAAGGCGTGTAAGCTATTCCCCTCTTGGGTAACTTCTCCATGAACAGGTCCTGCATCGCTTCGCCCATTCCCATTGTCGGAAAGGTGAGGATGATGGACAGGAGCGGCATGAATGCTGAGCGGTATAGCGCACTATCCTGAAATCCACCCTCGTATTTGCCGTTTATTGCATCGGTAAGGCTGACAATATGCGCGTCGGGAATGAAGATGTCGGTGAGCGCGACACTCGTACTCCCGCTTCCGCGAATAGCCATGGTGTCCCAGTCATGGAGCAGTTCGACATCACCGATCGGGACAGCCGCGAGACCCTGGTCGATGACATCGTTATTATCGTTTAGAATAGGAACCCCCAACAGGTCCCAATCGGCATGATAAACGCCCGAGTTGAAACCCCAAACGCCCTTCTCCACTATGATCCCGCCGTCGGTTCGCCGCGCTTTGCAGAAACGAGGCGACACGACCCCTGCGACTTTGATGTCTGGGTGAATGAATATCTTGTCGGTGACAGATCGCGGATAGAGCGTTGCCGCCATCCAGATGCACATGTCAATCAGCGTCACCGCCCAAGCGGCCGAGCCATCGCCGCGGCCCAGTTCGACCACCGTACGCATGAATTCCTCAATACTGCACTCCTGCCCGCCGTAGGCGCGCGGGGTCAGCATGCGAAAGATACCCGCAGCTTCGAAATCCGCCAACGTGCTGTCGGGCAATTTGCAAAGCTCATCGGTCTCGTGATGACGATCGCGGAGAGTTGGAATCATCGAGTTTGCGACGGCGGTCATGTTGGTGATGTCGACCTCGCGGCTGATTGCTTCGACACTCATCGTAAATCTCCCTCGTCAGCCGACTGTTGCGGCGATCGATATTGACGGGCGCTGCTGCGACAGATCCGAAGCGTTCAGCGATCGAGCGACGAAGCTACCCGGTGAAGCGGCGACAGCGCTGATGGCAAATGGTCCAGTTCGATACCGCTTCGCTATCGCCAGCAATGGGTCAATCGAGCCGTATTTTGGCTTCGGTCTTTGACAGCATCTCCTCCAACGTCACCCCGGGGGCCAGTTCGACCAAGCGAAACAAATCCCCGGCAGCCGGACGTTCCAGGACGCAAAGGTCAGTGATTAGCAGGTCGACGACGCCCTTGCCGGTCAACGGCAGACTGCACTGCTTCAGAATTTTCGGAGAGCCGTCTCTTGCAACATGTTCCATCGTGACTGCGACACGCCGTACCCCAGCGACAAGATCCATTGCGCCGCCCATGCCCTTGATCATCTTGCCGGGTATCATCCAGTTGGCAATATCGCCTTCCTCTGACACCTGCAATGCGCCCAATATCGTGAGGTCGATATGGCCGCCGCGGATCATTGCGAAGCTGTCGGCAGAGGAAAAAAAGCTCGACGAAGGCAACTCGCTGATGGTCTGCTTGCCAGCGTTGATAAGGTCTGCGTCCTCATCGCCTTCGAGGGGAAAGGGACCGATGCCAAGCATGCCGTTTTCAGACTGCAGCGTGAGGGTCATCCCAAGTGGAATATTGTTCGCGACGAGCGTCGGAATCCCGATGCCCAAATTGACGTAATAACCGTCGCGCAACTCGCGCGCCGCCCGCTTCGCGATTTCGTTGCGAGACCAACCCATCAGCTAGGTGCCATCTGTCGAGTAGTACGAAACTCAATGCGTTTTGACGGATTTGCGTTAAGCATTAATCGATCGACAAAGATGCCGGGCAGATGAATTTGATCGGCATCGAACGTACCGATCGGCACGATCTCCTCGACCTCCATTACGCAAATTTTGCCTGCCGTGGCCATCGGCTGATTGAAGTTGCGAGCCGTTTTGCGAAAAACGACATTGCCGGCCTTGTCGGCACGCCAGCCCTTAACGAGCGAGACATCAGCGCGGAGCGCATGTTCCATGAGATAGGTTACGCCGTCGAATTCGCGCGTTTCCTTGCCTTCAGCGACGATTGTGCCGATCCCGGTACGGGTAAAAAAGGCCGGGATACCGGCACCCCCGGCGCGGCATCGCTCGGCAAGATTGCCTTGCGGACAGAATTCGACCTCGAGTTCTCCATCGAGATACTGGCGTTCGAACTCCTTGTTTTCCCCAACATAGGAGCTGATCATCTTCGCGATTTGGCGGGTGCGGAGGAGCCGTCCCAATCCCACGCCGTCGATCCCGGCGTTGTTTGAAACACAGGTCAGCCCTTTCACGCCACTCATTTCGACGGCCTCTATCAGGCGCTCGGGAATGCCGCACAGGCCAAAGCCGCCGACCATGAGCGTCATCCCGTCGCGCAGGATACCGGACAGTGCCGAGGGGCCGTCCTGGAATATCGGTTTCACACGCTTGTCCCTTACGGTTGGTTTTGGCTACTGCTGCACATTTCTCAAAGAAGTTCGCCGTTCACCACGCCATTTTCGAAAACAAAAATTTGAGATCGGGCGCCCTCGCGGCGCGCCTCAAGAAATGGCTTGTATCGCTCGTCGGCGAAGAAATGTTCGATATCGTCAAGCGAGGGAAATCGGAAAATTGCCATACGGTCGGGCGCATCGATGTCGCCTTCGACATGCCGGATATCGCGCGAGGCCGCGACTGAGACGCCGCCATATTCGGCGAGAATTGCAGGAACCGCAGCGAAATAGGGCTTGATCCAACCGCTGTCGGTGATGTCCATATAAACGACCATGATCGCGGTCATGATGGTTATCCTTGCGCCATAGCTGGATGCGCTGGGACATCATCGCGGTCGGCTCCCGTGGCGGCCTCGCGGCGCGCCATGGCAGCAACGATGCGGCGCATCGCCACGGCGGGACCATCGCTCTTGAAATGGACCTCGCGATAATCGCTCTTGTCGGAATCGAAGAGGCGTTGGACATGCTCGATGGCGAACTTGTCTTCTTCGAAGCCGGCGACGACCAGTTCACGAATCTTCTCGCTCAATGCGACGTCGTCGAGCGCGTAGTTGCGCGAATGGAAATACCAATAATGGGTTTCGGTCGCCGACACCGGCGTCATGAAATGGACGACCTGCCAGCGATAATCTGGCTGCTCGGTCAGGCTGATATTCTCGACTAGGAATGTGCCCCCTCCGAAGGTCAGGGCAGGCGAGGCAAAGACAACGGTGCTTCGTGCCTGGAAGCCCGCCCTTTCCAGGCTGTCTGAAACCTCAGGCCGCAAAAACCCGGCCCGATGATAATTTGGCGGATTGTCGCGATGATAGGACAGGCTGTCGCCGTTTAGCTCCAGTTTGATCCCTGCCTCGGCAAAGCCACGCGGAAATCTGAACGTGCTCGCGTGCAAGAAGGGGATATGGGTCAAGTCCATAAGATTTTCAGCCATGAGGAGCCAGTTACCGCGCAGCCGATAGCTTCCGGTGACATATCGCCACTGGTCGCCCAGCCAACTGGTGTCGGGAATCGGCCCTTCGCATCCCGGCTCACCCATCCATATCCACGCAAGCGGTCCAGCGACGCGCATTGAGTAACGCCTGATCTGCACCCGCGGGCAAGTTGCCATGCTGGGTATTTCGACTAACTCGCCCGCAGAATTATATTTGGCACCATGATAGCGGCAGCGAATGCCGTCATCCTCGCGCGTCCCGTGCGCGAGCGGAAATGACCGGTGAGCGCAACGATTCTGGAGGGCGACAAGCTCGCCATCGTCTTTGCGGTAGATCACGATTGACCGGTCGAGGAATGTCCGCTCGTGCAGGCCTTCATCGAACTCGTCGGCATAGCCTGCCATATACCAGTGCTGGCGCAGGAGCGGCGTGTGTATATCCGCCATCTCGTTTCGCGAGGCTGCAAAATTCATCTTTTTCCCTTCCTCCCGCCGCTGAGGACGAATTCTTACGCCGCTTCAAGGCGTTCCAGCCGATCGAGCTCGCGGCCGACGCGAACCGCGGCTTCATCGCACGCAAGCATTGCAGGCTTCATGCCGTGACGCGCAACGACGGGCCGCAATTGCTCGATCGCCTCGACCATCGGCTTGTCCTCGTGGATCAACGCCTGCTTTTGCCAAGCGCGAAACGCCTCGTCGACGGCCGGATCATCCGTCGCAAAATTACGCGAGGCGCCAAAGAAATAATGGCATTGGCTCTCGGTTTTCGGCGTCACGATGTGCGTTCCGCGTGAGTTGAGGCTTTGCTCCTTCGGTGTGCCCGAAATTGCGAAAGCAATGAAGTTGAGCATTGATCCGACAGCGTTCCAGCGAATGTCGTTCCACAGGTCGACCGGCTTGTTCCCCGCGTCGAGGAATTTCGAGACGAAGGTGGTCGCACTGCCGCCGGGATAAAGCATCATATTGTAAATCGTCTTGCCATCGATCTTCACTTCACGCACGACCCGGTCGAAGGCATCGCTCTGCGCATTGGCGCGGTGGACATATTGGGCGTGTCCAAGGTCCATCAGATTGTCGACCAGGAGCCGGTAATTGCAGTCGACCTCGGCGTGCCCTCCGATCGTCCGGCGATCGCTTTCAACACGGCAACTATAGTCGGGAATTGCATTGGGATCGGCAAGCGTCGGATCGCCGGGCCAAACCCAGACGAGGTCATCGCGCTCAACAACCGGATAAGCTCTTACATTGAGTGATGCCGGCCGCGCGCCATTGCCATGCGGATTGAGCATGCAACGACCCTCGCCGTTGAATTCGAGGCCATGATAGGGACATTGTATATGGCCGTCCTTGATGATCCCCATGCTGAGCGGCGCAAACCGGTGTGGACAAAGATCGAGAAGGGCAGCGGCCCGTCCATCTCCCTCGCGGTATAGGACCAGTGGATCTCCAAGGATCATGCGCGACAGCAAGCCGTCGCCCAATTCGCTGGGCAGCGCCGCAACATACCAGGCGTTGCGGATATAGCTCATCTCAAATCTCCATCATTCCCTTTGCGGGTTCGGTTTTCGACAGTGACGCGCAGCTCGTCGAGCAGACCGTTCAACTCTTCGGCGAATGTAGCCGGATCGGCCACGAAAGCGATGTGATGCCCCGACATCAGCCGAAGCGGGCAGCTTACAGATTCAGCCAGGACGGAAGCGGTGCGAGCATAGTAAACATCGCCGCTAAGCTCCCCTCTCGCAGCGATCATTGGCACGTCGTTCATTTTAAGGCGCGCCATGTCGGGCAAATAATGGCTGAGAGCGTGAAACTCGTTCGCCATGAAATAATCGAGATTGCGATCGCTCTGCGCATCGCCGATCCGATGACCCGGCTCGTTACTGGCACCTTCGAAGCCGCGCAGGCTCGTTGCGAACAGCATCATTGCCGGCCCCGTTCCCTTTTCGCGGAACAAGGCTTCGACCTTGTCCCCGAAATCCAGCCAATCCTCGGCATCGGGCAGGGTCGGCAGGGTGCAGGGTTCATGAACTATCATGCCGCTAACGACTTCGGGATGATCCTCGGCAATTTTTATGGCGATGGCGCCCCCGCCGCTATTGCCGAAGATCAAGGCCTGCTCTGCGCCCATATCGCGTATTACCGCAACGGCATCCCGCGCCTGTTGCCCGATGTCCAGCGGTCGTCCGCCTGTACTGCGTGAATTGCCGCGCCGGTCGTAACGCACCACGGTATAGCGATCCTTGAGGATCGCCGAGATTCCCGCATAGCGATCACCGTCCCCCCCGCCCCCGGCAACGGTCAGCAGCAATGGCCCCGAGCCTTCGAAATCATAGGCTATGTCGGCGTCTTCGGTGCGGACGGATGCTGTGTGGGTCATGATATGCGTCCTTTCAGAATTTGACCGACGCGCGAACGCCGTAGGTTCGCGGTGCCGATGAGCTGACCACAAGGAAATCCGTGATCGGCGTGTTGGTCGAGAAGAAAGGCGCTCGCTCATTTTCGATGTTGCGGACGAATGCTGCAATCGACCATTTTTCGTCGTCCGGCATGAAAGAGACCTGAGCATTGCTCCGCCACACGGGCGGAGCCAGCTGGGTGTCGAGATATGCAAAAGCGATGTACCGGCTGGTTTTATATTGCGTGTCTGCCGACAAAATAAGTTTGTATCCACCAAGTTCGATGGTCTGCTGTGCGGCAAGGTTGATCGTCCATTTGGGCGAATTATAGGCTTGGAACCCCGAGCAATCTACGTCGAGCAACAGCGGATTTGCATTCGGGCGGACCGGGCAGCCGGTAAGCGGCGGCAAACCGGAGGCCGCAGTCTGATACACGAAGGATTTCGCCACGGCATCGAGATATTGGACATTGGCGCTCAGCAAGGTCGTCGGCGTGACGAGGAACTGCGATTCGATCTCGATTCCCTTGATTGTCGAGCGGCCGATATTCTTTGTCAGATTCGCAGTATTGCCGTTGGCGTCGAGACCGACAAAATTGACCTGCTGGTCGCGGTATTTCCAGTAGAAAGCCTCGATATTGAGCTGGAGACGGTTGTCAAACAGCCGATTTTTCGATCCCACGGTATAGGCGGTGATATATTCGGGGTTGTAGGTCGGAAAGCCCGCCGCGCCCGAAAAGCCGCCCGATCGGAAGCCCGTCTCGACGCTGGCGTAAAGCAGCGAACGCGGCCCAAGGTCGAATTCGACGGCGCCGCGCCAGGTCACCCGCTCATTGGTGAGGCGATTGGTCTGCATGCGATCCGACCGAATGCCGATCGCGCCGCCGCCAACCGGGGCGACGGGAGGAAACTGGCCGGCGGTTGGAAAAGGAAAAGGCAGGTCGTTCAAGGTTGTATCGAACGGGAAGAGAGGGGCGTTGGGACAATTCAGACCGGTGGGCGTCGCAATCTGACAGACGATGGTTCCGTTGGCACCCACTTCGTCAAAAGACTTCTTGTCGCGGGTATATCGAACGCCGCCCACCAGGCGAAAATCATCGGACAAATTGGCGGTCACCCTCGCGAAAGGCGCCAATGACTTGGTCTCGAGGCGGTCGCGCAGGACTGCAGTGAGCGCCGAGAGAAAAATGCCCTGAGAACTGGCGATTTTCTCGTGATAGAAAAAACCGCCGATTGTATAATCAAAAATGCCGACCCGATTGCCGGTCAGACGAGCTTCGACGCTGAACTGCTCGTCGGTTTCATTCTGACGGAAAAGAAAAGCCGGATTTGCGGAAACGAAATCGAGTTGCGAATTGCGATAGGCCGGGATCACCGTGAAGGTTCCGAATCCAGCATCATACTGAATGTCGGCACTGAATCCGAAATGCTGGTTGTCGCGATAGGGATAGAATTCGAGAGGATCGACGCGTCGGCCAGCCGGACCCGCGTTCGCAGTCTGGCGGAACGCCTGTGATGCCGGCGTGTAGAGCCCGTCGCGTTCAGGCCCCGCGAAAGGAATGAAAACATAGCCTGCCGGACCGGTAAACTGATAGCGGCCCACGTATTCGCTGCCCGATCCGACGCCGCCCTGGTCAGTATAGTCGGCAGCCAGACGCACCGTCAGCGTGGGCGTTAGCTCAGCCATCATTTGCACGCGAAGCGCCCAAGCCTTTTCGTCACTCGTGCCGTCCCGGTAATAGCCATCGCGATCGACGATGCTTCCCGAAATGCGCATCGCACCATTTTCGCCCATCGGAGCGTTGACCGCACCTTCGGCGACAATTTCGTCGAAATTGCCGTAGCTCGCGGTGGCATATCCCGAAAATTCGCCGATCTTCGGCCGCTGCGGGATGACGTTGATTGCACCACCGGTCGCGTTCCGGCCGTAGAGCGTCCCCTGCGGACCCTTCAGCACCTCAACCCGCTGAAGGTCGAAAAAGCTGCCCGTCGTCGATGTAGGTCGACCAACATAGACCCCATCATAATTGAAGGCGACCGCTGGGTCACTGACTGCAACGACCGTGAAATTGCCAACGCCCCGCATGAAAACAACGTTGCCGGTGCCAAGCTTCTGAATGGTGACCGCTGGCACCAGATCGCCAAGACGCCCCGCATCGGTGATCCCTGCCTCGAGAAGATCGTCGCCGTTCACGACGTCGACCGCAACCGCCGCCCGCTGAAGATTCTCTTCCACGCGCTGAGCGGTGACAACTATCGTTTCAAGCCCCGGCTCGTCGGCTTGCGCACTCTCGCTGGTCACCGTACCGGCTTCGGTTTGAGCCATCGCTGCCTGCGGCAGCCCGATAGCGATCGCAGCGGCGGTACTCAGCAGAATATTGCGCATCTCAATCTCCCCATAGACATCGTACATACTCCGTCGGATGCGGACGTTAGATGCCCAGAAGCTCTTTCTAAAACATCCGCCTCCGCATAGAACGATGGCGGAATGGCGTTAGCGATACGGCACTGTTATCGCTCGCGCGAACTGGCATCGCCTGAACGCCAGCCGTTTCAGAATTCGGCTGCTGCGGTGACTCCGAATGTCAGCGGTGCGTTACCAAAGGTCGCGGGATAGCCGATCGACTGCGAGACCACCTGCGAAATGATCTTTTCGTCGAACAGATTTTTGCCCCACAGCGTCACACTGTAGCGATCACTCGGATCGGTCCATTTGACCGAGGCATTGAGCAATACGTAGGCCTTCTGGCGAAGAAAATTGTCGGCTTCGAAAAAATAATCGCCGCTGTAGTTGCCCGAAACATTGAAATTGAGCGCACCTGCTGACAGCTCTTTGTGATAGTCGAACGCCAACGATGCGCTGAACTTCTGTGCGAGCGGCAGCCGATTGCCGCTGGCGTCGCCCGGCGCAATGATCGCACCGCCGCCAGGCCGCGGCGTACTGAATGCGGCGCCGTTGAAATCGGTGAATTCCGAATGCTTGATCTCGAAGCCGCCCGACGCGCGGAAATTGTCGCCGAGTTGTGCCTGGAAATCAAGATCGAGGCCGTAGATCTTGGCACTCGGGCCGTTGACGACCTGCTGCGTCAGGCCGATGAACTGGATCACCTGCAGATTGCTGTAATCATAATAGAAGGCTGCGAGATTGAGGCGCACGTTCCGGTCGAACAATTCGGTCTTCAGCCCCGCCTCATAGGCTTTGAGCTTCTCGGGCAGATAGGCGGGGTTAGCTGGCGTGACGATGTTGAAGCCGCCGCTCTTGATGCCGGTGTTGAATGACAGATAGGCGAGGATATCAGGGCTGAAACGATGATCGAGCGCGACCCGGAAGGTAGGCTCTTTCACGGTGAGCGGAGCCTTGGGGAACAAGGTGGTGACCGCCGTCCCATCGACGCGCTGCGCGATGACTTGTCCGTCCTCCAAACGCCTCTTTTCGTACGTGTAGCGACCGCCCAAAGTAAGGCGGGTTTCGGGGAGGAATTCCCAATTAACCTCGCCGAACGGTGCGAAGGACTCGGTGACCTCCTTCGCCGTTGTAATCGTTACTGCCACCGAGGTCGGGAGCGGAGTGAAAGGACCGCCGAACGAACGGCGGATCGGGTCCGACCCGTTTGAATAGTTGAAGTAAAAGGCACCTGCGACCCAGCTGAACGTGTCCGACTTCGGCGAGACAAGCTGGATTTCCTGCGAGAAGCTCCGGCTGGGCGAGCGCGGGGAGTGGACGATGAAGAAAGGCTGTGGCACCGCGGCATTGTCGAACTGGTAGCTTCCGATACCTTTGCGATAAGCGCTGATCGAGACGAGGTCGGCGAAACCGAGAGCCTGCTCGATCTTCACGCTGACACCGCCCCCCTTGAAGCCGTTAAAGCTGTCCGCTCCCGCATAGGAGTCATAGACCGAGTCAAGCGGCCCGGTTCCGGGAAAGAGCAAAGGCAGACCTTGATAGGGCTGGAAGCTGTTGGTGAGTTGCTTCTTGTCCGCATAGTCGCCGATCATCGTGACCGTTGTGCTGTCCGACGGCTCGATCAGCAGCTTGCCGCGCACCGAGAACTCATGAAGAATCTTGAAGGTGTCGCGCCCGGTAGTCAGATTGTTGCCCCACCCCTTGCCCTGGTCCGCATAAGAGAGCGACAGGTTGCCTGCGACGGCGTCGCTCAGGCCGCCGGTGAGATAAAGTCCGGCACGAAGCGTTGCATAATTGTCGATCTCGGCGCGCAGTTTGCCGCTGAAATCATAGCTCGGCGCCAGCGTTGTGATCTGGATAACGCCGCCCGTCGCGTTGCGGCCAAACAAGGTTCCCTGCGGCCCCTTAAGGACGGCCACCTGTGCGATATCGTCGAGTTGGCGAAAACCCTCCCGCTGCTGCGGCAAATAAACATCGTCGATGTAGAGGGCGACCGGATTCTCGACGACGTTGCTCGAGGTGCCGATACCCCGGATCGAGGGCTGGAAGGCGCCCGCCGTGGTACGTATGTTGAGCCCCGGTGCCGCCGCACTCAGCTGCAGCGTGTCGGTAATTCCGCGCGCGGCAAGATCCTCGCCGGACGTCGCGGTGACCGCTATCGGAACATCCTGCAAATTCTCGGACCGCTTTTGCGCGGTTACGACAATTTCCTGAAGCCCGCCTTGGCTCGGACCATTCTCGGTGCCCGCCTCCTGCGCATGTCCTGGTACCGCTGCGATGACCGCAAGGCCAATGCCAGTGGCAGAAAAATAATGTCCATTGCTCGTCATTCTATCTCTCCCATCGGCACCCTCATCTATCGCGAGAGCCTCCTGACACGATGAATTAAGTAGCGCATTTGCCGGGCGGCCGGGGGATGGGAAAGATCGCGGTGTGATACGTATCGATTATCGTATTAAACCAAGCGATACCGATAGACGCGCAAGAACTAAGGACAGCGCAGCGCGGGCCGTCCTGGCAGGGGAGCATCCGGGACGGGGCGGCGTAGCCTGCGCGGCATCACCCAGCCAGCGAATTATCCTTCTCGACCAAGCGGAGAAGAACGCGCCGCGCCAACGGTTTCTCTCCAAGCTCGGAGGTCCAGGCAATACATACCAGGCGTTGCGCAACTACATCGATGATGGCTCCTTTCCCAAGCAGGGGCGTGCCTTCGTGCGCGACAATTCACCCATATTTGCTCCATCTTGCACCGGCAGAACACGCGCGAAAAGATGGCAATAAGCCGAATGTGATGCTAAAAGCAGATCAGATGCACGAGTTAGCCGCACACCATATGACGCGGCGATCAAGGGGAGAGAGATGAAATTATCACATCTGCGCGACGTTCTGGCCGTGTCCGAGCATGGTAGCCTGCGCGCGGCCGGCCGGTATCTCGGCATCGCGCAGCCGGCGATCACACGGAGCATCCGCGATATCGAACATGAACTCGGCGTTCCGCTGTTCGAGCGTTATGCAAAGGGCGTCAGGCTCACCGAAATGGGCCGCGCTTTCGTTCGGCGAGCCGAGGCGATCCAGTCCGAGATGCGGCGAGCGACGGACGAAATCGAACAACTGAAGGGACGCACGACGGGACAGGTCTCGATCGCGCTGTCCTCGGCTTCGAGCATCGCCCTCCTACCCCGGGTGCATGAACATTTCCGCAAGAGCTATCCCGATGCGCTGCTCAAAATCTCCGAAAGCCTCTTTCCCGCAGCCGAGCCCGAAATTCTCGAGGGCAAGATCGACCTCTATGTTGGGCCGATTTCCAACATCGGCGCCTCGCCGCGCGTTCTGCTCGAGAAGATCTTCGACAATGATCGGGTGGTCGTCGCGCGTAAGGGGCATCCGCTCGCCGACGCTTCAGGGTTCGAGGATCTGGTCGATGCTTTCTGGGTCGACACTACCCTCACGATGAGCAGCAACACGACACGCACGCGCGACATTGGCTTCGAGCAGTGGGCCAAGGACAATGGCATGCCCATGCCGAAGGTTGTCGTACACGCCCGGTCTGTGCTGGTCGCGATGCTCACCGTCGCCAATTCAGATCTGTTAGCCATTTTGCCACGGCAGTGGCTTGAATATGAACCGACTGCGACGAATGTCGCGCCGCTGTGCAACTTCGCGCCGCTTCCGGCTCCTTCCGTCTATCTGGCACGGCGCCGCGACGTCCCTCTGACGCCGATGGCAGAGCATCTCGCTGATCTCATCGTCCGCGTCGGCGGCAATTATGCCGAGCGCACGAAGTCCGGCTGATCGGCACGTACGTGCGCCAACGCATTTCCCGTCGCCACGTCGAGGACGCCGCCACCCGACCAGGTGTCGCCGCGAAAGGCAATGTGCTGATCAGGACGGACGAGCGCCAGCCGCGCGCCATAGAGCGCCGCGATATCCGGATCTTCGAGTCGCACGACCCTGAGCGGGATATTGCGCGCGGCAGCGTCATGCTGCGCGGCGGCAATATCGTCCTCGTCGGCACCAAGTAGCGCAAGAAGCGTGAAGCCGGGTCCGAACAGATCGTAGAGCGAGCGATCCCCCTCCAGCCAACGATGCGGTGCCAGGCTTCCGGGGATCGCGGCAGGAACATAGTCACGCGAACGGGTCCAGTCTTTCATCGTCCCATCGTCGACGATGACCGGCGAGTATTGATAGCAAATGCCGAGTACGACTCCGAGCGCGTAAAATTCATTGACCTTGTTGGCCCAGACGAGATCGGCGACCTCGCCGCGCGCCTGCTCGCCCGCAGGCGACAATGCCTCCATCTCGGGCAGGAAAAGTCGATTGGGGTTGAGGCTGTGATTCTTCTCCGCCTCGTCCATAACATATTCATGCGCGAACCGCCTTTCGGCTTCGTAGCTGTCGAGCAAACCCGCCCCCCCCCAGCCCTGAAGCGTCGCCGCAAGCTTCCAACCGAGGTCGACACCGTCGGCGATCCCCATATTCATTCCGAACCCGCCAAAGGGGGGATGCAGGTGGCAAGCATCGCCCGCGAGGAACACGCGTCCGACACTATATTTGTCAGCGAGCAAACGGCTCGCCACCCACTCGTCTGAACTCAATATCTCATAGGGCAGATCGATACCAGTCGAGCGGCGGATCATATCGAGTGTCTCGGCCTCACTGAGCCTGACGCCCTCAGGCACCATCGTTGGCATGAAATACCACAGATCGGGCTCGTCCATCGGCCCGATCAGGCTCGGCACGTCGGCGTTGATCTGCCAATACATGATCCCCGGGCCGTGTGGGTGCGCCTCTGCAAGGCCAGGTGCCCGGAAGATCGTGTTATAGTTACGCGAAAGGCCGTAGGTGCCGATCATCTGCGCGCCGATCTGGTCGCGCACAACGCTGCGCGCACCGTCGGCGCCGACGAGATATCGCGCGGACATGGTGCGCATCTCGCCGTTCGCCGCGTCACGAACGCCGATTTGCACACCATCGTCGTCCTGCTCGAACGACACATATTCCTGACCAAATTCGACTTTTGCCAGTGGCAGCGAGGCGACATGCATCCGCAGAACTTCCTCCAGCTTGTACTGGGGAATCCACTGGCTATGTTCCGAATAGCGCTCGTCACGCTTGGGCGAGCAATTGAGTGCATGCTCAAACCGCGCGATCAGTTGGCCTGCGAGCCGCGTCACGAACAGCACATGCGAGGGATAGTCGACACCGAACGGTGCGGCGGCAGCCAAGTCGTGTGCAATGCCCCACCGCCGCAAATGCTCGCGGGTTCGTGTGTGGGTCGTCTTGGCCCGCGGGGCGTGCCCGGCGCGCACCTCGCGCTCGAGCAAAATGCAGGAGATCCCTCGCGTCGCAAGCTCGATCGCGGTTGCGAGACCAACCGGACCAGCCCCAACGATGACGACGTCAGCATCGACCTCGGCGCATTGGCCTTTCATATTTTTTGCCGTTGGCAATGTCATCTACAGTATCTCCCGAGCTTTCGTATATGAAGGCAGAATCGCTTTGGCAGGATGGCAGATGCCTTCGTGCGATAACCGGTCAGCATCGCACCTGACCAAACGGCGATAGCGTTCGGGTATCGGCTCCTGCCAAAATTCATCGCGACAAAGATGCGTATGCTGCAAGGATGGATGGGCGAGCAAAACCTGCTGCGTGATACCGTCAATTGCGGCCGTACGCGGCACGAAATGGCCGCGTAACAAGGATCGTCCGTGCCACGTAGCGCAGGATCGACTGAGGAGGAAATCTTTTGGCCAGCTCGCCCAATCCGCGCGAATTGCTCGACACGTCACCGATGAGTCGCACGCAGAAGATCGCGATCCTGCTGACGTCGCTGCTTTCGGCGCTTGACGGTTATGATATCCTGTCGATCAGCTTCGCGGCGCCAGCCATTTCTGCCGAGTGGGGAATCAGCAAGGCAGCCCTCGGCCTCGTTTTCTCGAGCGGTCTCCTTGGTATGATGGGGGGCTCGTTCTTGCTCGCGCCGCTCGGTGATCGCATCGGACGGCGCGCCATCGTGATCATCGCCCTGGTATTGATGGGCAGCGGCATGGCACTGTGCGCGACCGCGCATTCCACAGCGACGCTCGCGCTTTGGCGCGTTGTAACCGGCATCGGTCTCGGGGCCATGGTGGCTGTCATCAATCCCCTCGCGGTGGAGTTTGCCAACGCACGCTTTCGGACAATGGCGGTTGCGGTGATGTCAATCGGCTTTCCACTCGGCGGTATGGTCGGCGGCTTTGTCGCCGCGGCGCTGCTCAAAAGTTACAGCTGGGAAGCCGTATTTATTTTCGGGGCTGTCGCGTCGGCAGTAGCCCTTCCGTTAGTTCTTATCTGGCTGCCCGAATCCCCTTCCTTTCTGTTGACCCGGCGCGACCCAAAGAGCCTCGACCGCGTCAATGCGCTGCTTCGTAAATGCGGCCACGATCCCGTAGCTGCCTTGCCACTCCTCCCCGTGGCACGGCCAAAGGCGCCCTACCGCGAGATATTCTCCGGCGCGCAGCTGCTGCCGACCTTGTGGATCACGGGAGCCAATTTCCTGTTCATGATGGCGACCTACTTCTTCCTCAGCTGGATGCCACAGATCGTCGCCGATAAGGGCTTCGATCCTTCGACGGCGTCGACGATGTCGGCGATTGCCAATATGTTCGGTGTCATATCCTGCCTTATGGTCGGGATCGCGGCGCTCTACCTGCCGCTGCGACGTCTCGTTGCGGGCCTCGCGCTTGCGATGGGCTTCGCGGTGATCGCCTTTGGCTTCGCGCCCTCCAACTTCCACTGGCTTACGTTTGCCGCCGCGCTCGTGGGGATCTGCTTGTTCGCCGGCACGACCGGAATCTACACGCTAATCGCGAGCACCTTTGAACCGCGAATGCGGGTGACAGGAGGCGGCTTTGCGATGGGCATGGGGCGGGTGGCGGGCACACTGGCCCCCTCGATCGCAGGCATGCTTTTCGGGACCGGCGCTAGCCTCGAGGCGATCTCGATTATCCTCGGCAGCTGCGCCGTACTATCCGGACTGTTGCTCGGCATCTCGCGGCTGGCGCCGCTCAGCCGCCGCCTCGCTTGAACGCTTCATACTGCCGCTCGGCGAACTGTGCGAAGGTCGTGGGTGCACGGCCGAGCAGCATGGTGAGCACGTTGGGATTGCCGACAAAGTCATGGCTGCTGTAGCGCGCCGAGATCGAGCGCAGCACCCGCGTTTGATGCGGAAACCCAGTCGGATCGACCTCACCGAACCAGGCTTTAAGATAGGTGTCAGCGTCGATTTCCTGAACAGGCACGGCACGGCCAAGCACCGCCGACAGTGTCTCACCGATATCCTGCCCGGTAAAACGGCCCGGTCCCACCAGCTCGTAGGTTGCGCTATAATGCGCCGCACCGTCCGCAAGAATATCGGCAGCAACATCGGTCACGTCGCCGAGATCGACCATCGACTGGCGGCGCTCAAGCGACCAGGACAGCCGAAATATTCCTTCATTGAAGACCGGCAGCAACTTGAGCGGTAACATGTAGTTGGCGGGCTGAAGGATCGTGAACTCGAGCCCTGATGAGATAAGATGTTCCTCAATATCACGCTTGATTTCATGCTGAACGAGATCGGTTGTGATCGCGTGCAGCACCGAACTGAAGACAAAATGCTCAGCCCCCCTTTCGCGTGCCATGTCGACCATGGTCAAACCCATATCCCGCTCCTGCGGATGAGCCGTCGGACCAATATGATAGACTTTCCGAACGCCGTCGAACGCGCGCTCAAGGATCGATCGCTCAGCGATATTGCCGACGACGAGATCGTTCACGCCTCTAGCCTTGAGCATGCACGCGGACGCTTCGGACTGAACGCACGCCCGCACGGGAAGCCCTCGCGCAAGCAATTTCGGGAGCAGCAATTTGCCCTGATTGCCGTTAGCCGCCGTCAACAAGATCATGCCCATTTTCCTTTATGGCCGGCAAGCTTGTGCACCGGATCTAGCGCGTTGCTAAAAGCTTCAGGTCCTCATGGGCAGATTGCAAGTGCCCCCCGGCGATAGGCGGAAGGCATCGCCTGCCGAACCATGCCATCTTTCTGGCAGCCCAGATAAGCGCTCAAACGAGGATAGGGATTGGGACAGCGCAGAGAAAAATCGATGCGAATGACGGGCAATATTATTTTCATCGGCGAGGGTAGCTCGGGAATCGGCCGCACACTGGCCGAGAAATTCCAAGCGCTTGGAAATCAGGTTATCATCGGCGGGCGGCGGAGCGATCTTTTGGCTGATGTGGCCGGTGCCAACCCCGGCATGGCTTTCGTCGCGCTCGACGTCGCGAATCCTGCGAGTATCGCCCGCGCCGCGCCTACCGTTTTGACAGACTTCCCCGGGGCGAACATGCTCGTGACCGCAGCGGGTATACGGCGACACCGGTCCCAGCAGGGCGGTCGAAAAACTCGCGATGGGCGCCGATTTGCTCGTGTGCGAAATCGTCGGCGTCGATGCCGCGATGGCGGCGCTGCGCAAGGCGTCCGTCAATGCCCTTATCGCAACTCGACGCGATCCGCCGGCATTTCGCCGAGCAACATCTGACCGCTGACCGGATCGGCAAACTGTCGTCGCGCGCGGGTGTCAGGCAGCTGGTCGTGACGCACAATCCTGCGTCCGGGTCCGAAGCGATCGCCGCCATCAAACGCCGCTTTCCCGGGTCCGTGACATTCGCAAGCGACCTCGACCGCTTCTAGGCCGGATGGCAATCGGCCGTCATCGCACCCGCTCCCATTCGGGTATCGCCGCAGCTAAATTGGCATCTTTTTTTGCATCGCCTGGCAGCCTTTATCGCGGTGGGAATGGGACAGCAGTGGAGAGCGTCAATGGCGAGCGGCAAACCGAACCTCAAATTCAGCCACATGGGCATCAGCTGCCGCGACGTCGGCAAGATGAGGCAATTCTACAGCGACGTCCTCGGCTTCACGGTGACCGACACGGGGCATGCCGAGGGCATGGACCTTGTCTTCCTGTCGCGCGACCCGAACGATCATCACCAGATCGTGCTCGCCGGTGGCCGGCCCGAGACGATGCCGGCCAATACCGCCAATCCCCAATTTGGGCCCAGCATCAATCAGATCAGCTTCCTGATGAGCAATATCGGGGACATTCGCGACATGCACGTGCGGCTCCTGGAAGGCGGCGCGACCAACATTTTTCCCGCCAATCACGGCATCGCGTGGAGCATTTATTGCCATGACCCGGAAGGTAATAATCTCGAATTCTTCATGGATACTGAATGGTATTTCCCGCAGCCCTTCCTGATCCCGCTCGACCTCACCAAGTCGGACGAGGAAATTTACGAGCTGACCAAGGAATTCTCGCTCAAGCAGGAGGGCTATGAGCCCTACACGGACTGGCGCAAAAAGATCGCGCTGCGCATGACGCAGTTTGTGCCCGCGGCAGCGACGCAGTAACGCCGATGTGGATCCGTTCTGCGTTCTGGACCGGCCGCATCAAGCCGGGCCTCGAAGACCAATTCACTGCCGCGATCAATGATGAGCTGGTGCCCGCGCTTGGCGCCCTGCCAGGTGTCGCGGCCGCCCGCTCACTTTGGCCGCGGCGGCTTGAAGATAATCCGCCGGCGATCGCCTGCCAGATCATCGTCGAGTTTGCCGGCCAAGCCGAGGTCGATCTCATGCTCGCCTCACCCGAACGCCGCAAGCTGCGCGACCGCGTACGCGAAGTGGCCGCAATGTTCGACGGCGCGATCAGTCACATCGACTATGCAGTCGGCGCGGCCGCGGCAGCGGAGAAGGATCAATGACGCGGCTTACATTCTACCATTTTCCTGGCGCCTGCTCACAGGTCACGCTCTGCGCGCTGGAAGCCTCGGGCCTCGACTACGATCTCGAGCTTGTCAATCTGGCCAGGAATGAGCAGAGCGATCCGGCCTATCTCGCCAAGTCACCGCTCGGCAAGGTCCCGGCGTTGCTCGCCGACGGCGACATGCTGACCGAAAATGCAGCGCTCCTTATCTATATCCACGCGATAGCGCCCGATGCCGGCCTCTTCCCCGAGGCCCGCGACGCCCACGCGGCGGCGCAGGCGCAGGCGGGGCTGTCCTTTTGCGGCGGTACGCTGCATCCTATCGTGCGCGGCATCGTCAACCCCTCGCGTCTGACCGCGGGGGACGAGGACGGGGTTCGCACCCGTTCGACTGAACTCGCGAAGAAAAGCTTTGGCTATGCCGACAAGCGGATCGCGGCGAACGGCTGGTGGCTCGGCGAGCGATCGATCATCGATGTCTATCTGAATTGGGCGGCGGGGGTTGCTCGGCGGGGCGGGATCAATATCGAGGCCTTCCCCGCCGTCGCGGCCCTGTCCGAACGCCTCAGGGATTGGCCCGCCTTTGTCCGGATGCAGGAGATCGAGGCGCGGTCGCAAGCGCAGCTTGGCGGGTGATATGCCGCCTGTTCGGGATCATCGTGGCGACCTGCCACCGGGCCCGCCCGGCGCGGTGATGACCGTGCGGGCCCCAGCCTCCCATCGACCGCGCTGGCTGCGGCGCTGGAGACATTTTCTTGTCAGGTTGCGCCGCAAACTGCGCCAGCCGGTTCCACCCGATCGGTTGCTGCCTGAACAATTGTAAATGGACACATCATTGCGCGGTGTTTGTGGCCAGGAACACACTCATGACGACCATATTCGCGGCAATTTGCGAAAATCTCATCAGCGCGCGGAGTGAGTCCGTTTCGCGGGGCCGTGCCGCCTTAGCGACGCTTCGCAGGGCGGCCGATAACATGCCGATGCGTAATGGACTCATCGGTGCACGGCACCGCGCGCGGCTGAAAGCGCAGCACGCAGCTTGCCGGCAAATCAGCCCGCCAGGCCAATCATATGCGCCGCGCTATTTGCCAATTTTATGGTCGCTATTGTCATCAGCGACAGGGACATGCCGCTCCGGCCCGCCTAATATATTATGTAGCCTTGCAGGAACGAGATTATGACCACCACGCTCGCAACCGATCGCGAAGATACCATCAATTCTTTGAAAGCGCTCGATACGAGGCTGCTTTGGTTGTCCTCGTGGATGATCCACAATGCGAACAATATCCGGCCGAAATGCGACGGACTGAAGGTTGGCGGCCACCAGGCTAGTTGCGCGTCGATGACCGCCATTATGGCGGTGCTGTATTTTCATGCGCTGCGCCCGCAGGACAAGGTTGCGGTGAAGCCGCACGCGGGACCCGTGCTCCACGCGATCCACTATCTGATCGGCGAACAGTCGCGCGAGCGGATGGAGAGGTTTCGCGGTCTCGGCGGGGTGCAAAGTTATCCCTCGCGCACGAAGGACGCGATCCAGGTCGATTTTTCGACGGGATCGGTGGGCCTTGGTGTCGCGATTACCGCCTTCACCAGCCTTGTGCAGGATTATTTGGTCGCGCACGGTCGCGTCAAAGACGCCGACGCAGGTCGAATGATCGCCTTGATGGGCGATGCCGAACTCGACGAGGGCAATATCTACGAGTGCCTGATCGAAGGCTATAAGCATGATCTTCGCAATTGCTGGTGGGTGGTCGACTATAACCGCCAGTCGCTCGACAGCACGACCGCCGACCGCATGTTCCGCCGCTTCGACGACATTTTCGAAACCTGTGGCTGGCGCGTCATCACGCTGAAATATGGGAAGCTCCAGCGCGAGGCATTCGAACGCCCCGGCGGCAGGACGCTGCAGGAATGGATCGACAATTGCGACAACGCCGATTTCGCGGTGCTCACCTATCAAGGCGGTGCGGCCTGGCGTGCGCGGCTGCTCGCCGATATCGGCGGCAAACCAAATGTAAAGAAGCTCCTCGGGAGCTTCGACGATGACGCGCTCGCGGGCCTGATGACCAACCTCGGCGGGCATTGCGTCGAGTCTATCATCGACTCTTTCGCCGACGCCGACGACGAGAAGCCGACGCTGTTCATTGCCTATACCGTGAAGGGCAAAGGCCTGCCGCTCGCGGGCCATAAGGACAATCACTCGGGCATGATGAATTCCAATCAGATTCATCAGTTCCGCGACAGCCTCGGTATTTCCGAAGGCAGTGAATGGGAGAAATGGTCCGGCATCGGCGACAATGCGGCAGCCCAGTTGCAAGCCTTTGTCGACGCCAGCCCGATCGCACGCAAGCTGCGTGAACCTGCTCTCGAAACCATTGCCGTTCCGCTCATTCTGCCCGCACCTGAAGGCGCCGAGCAATCGACGCAGGCGGCGTTCGGCCGCATATTGCTCGACCTCGCCAAGTCGGGCGACGCTCTCGCTGACCGCATCGTCACCACCGCGCCTGACGTGACGCAGACGACGAACCTTGGCGCCTTCGTCAATCAGCGCGGACTGTTCCGCCGCCAGGAACTCGCCGACGTGTTCCAGAAAGCAAAGATTCCCTCGGCGCAGAAATGGACCCAGCATGCCGCGGGCCAGCACATCGAGCTCGGTATCGCCGAGAATAATTTCTTCCTGCTGCTCGCCTCGCTGGGCCTCGCCGCGCCACATTTCGGAACGCGGCTCATCCCTGTAGGAACGGTGTACGACCCATTCATCTCGCGCGGCCTCGATGCGCTGAACTATGGCTGTTACCAGGATGCGCGCTTCCTGCTCGTCGGCACGCCTTCGGGCATTACGCTTGCTGGCGAGGGCGGCGCGCACCAGTCAGTCAACACGCCGCTCATCGGGATGGGGCAGCCCAATCTCACCTATTATGAACCCGCCTATGCCGATGAGGTGGCACTGCTGATGCGGCATGCCTTCGACTTCATGCAGCGGCTGGAAGGAAGTTCGGTCTATCTTCGCCTCTCGACGCGGTCGATCGCACAGGTCGAGCGGGCGGACGAGCAATGGAAAGCCGAAGCGCTGCAGGGCGGCTATTGGCTCAAGGAGCCCGGCGCCAATGCCGAGGCGGCAATTGTGTTCACCGGCGTCGTCGCGCCCGAGGCTCTCAAGGCTTGGGAGGAATTGTCCGACGACCTCCCGGGGCTCGGTCTTCTGAACGTGACATCGCCCGACCTGCTCCATCGCGGATGGTCCGCGCGGCGCGCGGCGCGCTGGTCTGGTCAGCCTCCAGAGCCCTCGCATGCGGAGCGCTTACTCGCACCGCTCGCGCCCGGCGCGGGGCTTGTCACCGTAATCGACGGGTCGCCCGGGGCGCTGTCGTGGCTTGGCGGAGTGAATGGAAACCGGGTCAGCCCGCTCGGCACCGACCGGTTCGGCCAGACCGGCGACGCACCGGACCTTTATGCGGCCTATCGGATCGACGCGAATGCGATCGCCGATGCGGCGGCCGAACTTTTCCTGGGAAACTGACATGGCGATCGAACTGACAATGCCCGCGCGCTCTCCAACGATGGAAAAGGGCACGCTTGCAAAATGGCTCGTCGCCGAAGGAGACATCGTAAAGGCCGGCGACCTCCTTGCCGAGATCGAAACCGACAAGGCGACGGTGGAGTTCGAGGCGGTCGACGACGGACGTATCGCACGCCTTCTCGTCTCTGAAGGGACCGACGACGTGGCGGTGGGATCGGTCATCGCCGTTCTTGTAGGCATCGACGCGCCTTCCGCTCCCGCCGCCGACCAATCCCCGACGCCTGTCATCGTACCGGTGGCCATCGCCGAAGACACCAAGGCGCCATCCCCCTCGCCTGTCGTCGTGGCAGCGGCGTCGGCGCCGTCCGCTTTCGCGCCCACCGCCTTGACGCGCGTGCCGCCCGCCGACCGAATTAAGGTCAGCCCGCTCGCGGCGCGCATTGCGAACGCGAAAGGTATCGACCTGTCGGGCATTGCCGGGTCGGGGCCCAATGGACGCATCGTGCGCGGTGATCTGGGAATAACATCACTCCTCGCGCCGCCCGCATCCCTCGCGTCGCCGAGCGCAACGGCGCCGGTCATCGCTTCCCCGCCTGCGGGCGTTCCGCTTGAAACGACCAAGCTCAGCGCGATGCGCAAAACAATCGCGCGGCGGCTCGGCGAGAGCAAGCAGAGCATTCCGCATTTCTACCTGACGGCGCGCTGCAACCTCGACCCGCTTCTGAAAATCCGTGCGCAACTCAACGAAACGCTCGTCGCTAGCGGCGTCAAGCTGTCGGTGAACGACCTGCTGATCAAGGCGGTCGCGCTCGCGCTCGTCGCGGTGCCCGATGCCAATGTCCAGTTCGGCGGGGACGTTCTGCACCGCTTCACACGCGTCGATGTGTCGATGGCCGTCGCAGTCGACGGCGGCCTCGTTACCCCGGTTCTTCGCGACGTCGGATCGCTCTCGCTCTCGGCCATCGCCCGCGAGAGCAGGGCGCTTGCTCTAAAGGCACGCGACGGCAAGCTCGTTCCCGAGGATTATGAGGGCGGCACGGTATCTCTCTCGAACCTCGGCATGTTCGGTATCGATGAAATGGTCCCGGTGATCAATCCGCCGCAAGCGCTGATCCTTGGCGCCGCGGCCGGCATCGAACAACCCTGGAAGATGGACGGCGCGATCGCGCTCGCGACGATCATGGCCGCGACCGCCAGCTTCGATCACCGTGCGATCGATGGGTCGACCGGGGCGCAGTTCATGCAGGCATTCCGCGAGCTTGTGGAAAATCCGCTGCAGCTGGTGGTCTGACGCGGCGACCAAGGCAGGCAGTCTGGCAGCAAGCGCGGCCTAGCGCGCCGCAGCGAGCGCCGATCAACTGGTTTCGGCACGCCCACTGGAAAACAGTTCGGCGACCAGATTGCGCATCCACCGGTTGCCGGGATCGTGATGAAATCGCGAGTGCCAATATTGACGGACCTGGAAGGGAGGATTCTCGTACGGCAGCGCGAACTGCTGGATAGCGATTTGCCCTCGCAGCTGGTCTGCCAACCGCGACGGGACGGCGGCAACCATGTCGGTTTCAGCTATTGCGGCCCCGATTGCGAGAAAGCCCGGCAGCTCGAGTCCCGCTGGCGCCCCGTCGCGCTGAAGCTCCGTTCCGGGATCGATGCCCGTGTGGCCGGTCCCGGCGATCGACACCGTCACATGACTTTCCGACCGCCATTGCTCGGGCGTGACGCGCCCCTTGATGCGCGGATGATCGGCGCGCGCGATGCCCACCATCATCTCATCGAACAGCTTTCGCTGGACTAGGTCTTCGCTTTCCCTGGCCAAAAAGCCGAGAATGAGATCCACCGATCCTTCGCCCAGCAGGATCTGGCTGCTCTCGCCGACTTCGCGGACGCGCAGGCGAACGCCGGGCGCGTGCCCGATAAGATAATTGAGAAGCTTGGGCACGATGATCGTCTCGCCCAGATCGGTCATGTGCAGGGTGAATGCACGCGTGGATGTGGCCGGATTGAAACTTGCCTCGGTGACAAACTCATCCTGCGCAATCAGCAGGATGTGGCGCACCGCCTCGACCAGCTTATCGGCCCGCGGCGTCGGCTCCATCTTGGCTCCGACCCGGACAAAGAGCGGGTCATCGAAATGCTGACGCAGCCGGTTGAGGCTCAGGCTCACGCTTGGCTGGCTGACGCCCAGAATATCCGCGGCATGCGAGACATTGCGGGTGCGGTAGATCGTCTCGAACAAACGCAGGAGCCGCAGCGTCAGCGCATCGAAGCCGTCCGGGATCATCGTCGTTCGCTCATGACGCGGTCTCCACCTGGATGGGCCGCTCGCCGACGACCGAGAGCCCATAGCCTTCGAGCGCGACCAGCGAATGACGCGTGTTCGAAAGGAGGATCATGTCGCGCACCCCCAATTCGGTCAGGATCTGCGCTCCTGCGCCATAATCCCGCTGCTCTGAATCTTTCTCGGCGCCAATATCGGCGCGCGTCTCGGCGAGTGCGATCATGCGGCTCGCAAATTCCCGGTCCGGTCGGTTTATGAGCACGACGACGCCCGCGCCCTCCTCGCCGATGATGCGCATCGCACCCTCCAATAGTGCGTCGCGAGCGGTGACCTCAGCGAAAACGTCGGTGAAGAGCGACAGCATGTGCATGCGCACCAGAACCGGTTCGGCAGGATCGATGCTGCCCTTGACCAGCGCCAGCGATTCTTCGCCGAGAGCCTTGTTATAGAAGCAGACCGCCTTCCATTCGCCGCCCCACTCGCTCTCGAACTGCCGCTCGCTGCGCCGCTCGATCAGATGGTCATGTTCGCGGCGATAAGCGATCAGATCGCGAATTGTGCCGATCCGGAGGCCATGGCGCCGCGCAAAGCGAACAAGATCGTCCATCCGCGCCATCGTTCCGTCGTCGTTCATGATCTCGCAGATCACGCCCGACGGATTGAGGCCGGCCAGGCGCGCGATGTCGACGCATGCTTCGGTGTGCCCCGCGCGCACGAGAACGCCGCCATCGCGGGCAATGAGCGGAAATATATGTCCCGGAGTGACGATATCGTCAGGCCCCTTGCTTGCGTCGATCGCCACCGCGATCGTCCGGAAGCGGTCGGCCGCGCTGATGCCCGTGGTGACGCCCTCGCGCGCTTCGATCGACGCGGTGAATGCCGTTTCGTGCCGTGTGCGGTTGGTCTGCGACATCGAGCTCAGTCGCAGTGCCTCGACACGCTGACGGGTGAGCGCGAGGCAGATGAGACCGCGGCCATGGGTCGCCATGAAATTGACGGCCTCCGGCGTCACCATTTGGGCCGGAATGACGAGGTCGCCCTCGTTTTCGCGATCCTCGTCGTCGACGAGAATGAACATTCGCCCATTGCGCGCTTCGTCGATGATTTCCTGCGGCGTCGCGAGGACCGGCACATCGCCCTCATCGGACAGAAAGCGTTCGAGCCGCGCCACGACCGATTGGGCCGGATCCAAGTCAGGCTCGTCGCATCCGTTGATATCCGCGGGCGTCAGACCAGCGGAGCGCGCGAGCGCTGCCTTCGACATGATGCCGTCGCTGACGATGGCGCGGACGCATTCGAGCGCCGACAATGGCATATGCAGTCGCCTTATTCTCAGGCCCGCTTGCTGCGGGTCCTCTCCCGATTTCATCCTAGACCATTCGCAGTCGATTGCGAGATGCGGCCCGGGTCCGATCATTCCTGCGGAGGACCGCCATTGCCCGGCTCTTCCGCTGATTTTTTCTACGGCCTGCCGATAACCTGATGGAACGCATTGGCCCGGCCGGCGGCGCTAGGGCGCTTCAACCGCGGCATCGTCTGCGACGCGCTTATCGAAACCCTCGATTGCCGGGAACGGATAGCGCCCCAGCAACAGGATCAGCACCGCGCAGAGACCGAAAGTCGCAGCCAGTATCTGCAGGATCAAGGAGTAGCTGCCCGTCTTGTCATAGGCCACACCGATGATCAGCGGGCCGGTCGCGATGCAAAGCAGGACCGCGCCCTGGAGGATTCCCAGAAGCGTTCCGAAATGCCGCATGCCAAAATAGCGGCTGGTGAGAAAGGCGAGCAGATCGATTTCCATGCCGAAGGCGAGGCCGATCAGCGCCGAACCGGCCACCGCGGTCGCGAAGGACGTCCCAAAGAGCAGGAGAAGAATGCCGCCGAGCGCGAGCGCGAGTACGGTCGATCCGACGAACGTGCCGTGGAAACGGTCGAGAAGGATACCGCCGAGGCGGCCGAGGAGCGACGCGAAACCGAAGACCGAAAGCGCGATGGTCGCATGTTCGAGAATGATACCCCGCGCGGCCATGATCGGCACCAAATTGGCCTGGACGCCGACGACAGCAATGCCGGTCAGGCACAAGGCGGTGGCAATCATCCAGAAGTGGCGAGTTCGAAGAGCCTCGCCGACCGTCAGACCGGGCAGTTCGCCGATCGACGCCGGCCCGGCGACCGGACCACCCGCGGTCTTGCTGCGATAGATGCCGTGCTCGCTGCGCCCGCGCACAAACGGAAGGATCATCGCCAGCCCCACAATGAGCGCGAACAGAGCGAGCCACAGATAGGCCTGCTGGAATCCGGCGACCGCGATGAGCTTCCCCGCAATCAGCGGCGTGAACGTCGTCCCGAGCCCCATCAGCGCAGCCGAAATGCCGATCGCGGCGCCGCGCTTGTTGTCGAACCAGCTGACAATGGCCTTGGTGAACGGGATGAGCGTGCCGCTCGCAAACAGGCCAATGAAAAAGAACGGCACATAGAATTGGGGAAGCGCGAGCGGCGTCACCGACAAGAGAGCGACGCAAGCGCAATAAGCCAGCCACGAAACGAGGATGACGAAGCGGGCGGTGAAACGGTCGAGCAATTTGCCGACGATCGGCATGCCGATCGCCATCCCCGCCGCGCAGGCGGTAAAGGCGGCGAGGATCGACGCGCGGCCCCAACCGGTCTCGGTCGCGAGCGGTGCGACGAAGAGGCTGAACGTGGAGAGTAGCAAAGGCTGGGCGCTTACCGACTGGGCGATGCCCGATCCCCCCACGACAAACCATGGATTACGCCCGGCGGGTGGGTCGGTCGTCATGGTCAAATTCTCCCCATCATCAAAAACGCCAAAGCCCGACCGTCAGACCGCGACCGGTTCGGCCTCATAATTGTGTACGAAATCGTCCGGAACCTTCGGCCCCCAATTCGCGAGACTGTCTTCCATCCCGTAGTTCGTCGGCGTCCACAGCGCATAATCGTCGATATGGTCAATATCGCTGTAATATTCGAACCACGACCCCCACGGATCCTGGATATAGTGGAAGAAGTTCGAGCCGATCGTGTGCCGGCCCACACCCCAGTCTCCCCGCCCCGTCTTGGCAAGAAGCGCAGCGCCACCGCGTCCGACCTGGTCGGGATCGTCGACTTGAAAGCTCGTGTGGTGAAATCCGATCGCCGGGGACTTCGCGAAGGCGACGACATGATGATCGCTGTCCTTGCGGCAGCAGCAAAAAGCGATGATGTCCTGCGCGCGGTCGGCAAGGCCCATACCCAGCGCCTCGGTCATGAATTCGACCGATCGGAGGACGTCGGGCGTGAAGAGGAGAACATGGCCAAGCCGCCGCGGGCGCACCGGTCCATAAGCAGACCCGGGCAGCATCGCCGACTGGCGCTTGCGCACGATCGCGCCCGGCGCGTTGATGACAAAAGGCGGCGCGGGGGTGAGTTCGGGATCGACTGGACAGGCTCGTAGTTCGATGAGCATTCCGTGCGGGTCCTCCACCCACAGCGCTTCGTTCGCGAATCCCGCAGGCGCCTCGACGATCTTGCCGCCGAATTCGGGCACACGCGCCGCGATTTCGTCAAGGCCGTCGGCCCGCAGCGTGATGTGATGGAGCCGTTTGCGGTCGGCTCCACCTATCAATATAATCGAATCGCGCGCCTGACCTTCGCATTGCATATGCGCGATATCGCCTGTGACATTGACCTCAAGCCCGGCGTCGGAATAGAATTTGGTACCGGGCGCCAGATCGGGCACTTCCAGTGTGACGGACAATAATCCCAGAACAGCCATACTCGCTTCTCCTTTCGGTACCGGCGTTCAGGATGCCACCCGGTTCTCGATTGCGCCGATCCCATCGACTTCGCAGCGCACCACATCGCCGGGCCGAAGGAAGCGTTGCGGCTCCATGCCGACGCCGACGCCCTCGGGCGTTCCCGTCGCGATCAGGTCACCGGGTTCGAGCGTGAACGCCTGCGACAGATAGGAAATTTGCGCGCGAATATTGTGGATCATATTCGCCGTATTGTTGCTCTGCCGCTGTTCGCCGTTGACGTAACAGCGCAGGTCCAGAGACTGCGGATCGGGCACCTCGTCGGCGGTGACGATCCAGGGTCCGACAGGGCCGTGGGTGTCGAACGACTTGCCCATCGTGAAGGTTGGCGAGTGAAACTGCCAGTCGCGTGCCGAGACATCGTTCGCGACGAAATATCCGAAGATATGGTCGAGCGCATCGACTTCCGACACGAGCTTGGCCGGCTTGCCGATGACAAGACCCAGTTCGACTTCATAGTCGAGCTTCTCGGTCACCCCGGTCTCGATCGGATCATAGGGGCCAGCAAGGCAGCTGGTCTGCTTGTTGAACCAGACCTGATGCTTCGAACGCGCCACGCCGAGCTTGTCGGCCTCCTCGAGATGCTTGGCATAGTTCATGCCGATCGCGAGATATTTGCCGGGTCGCTCGACGGGCGCCAGCAATTCGACGTCTGCGAGGGCGATGTTGCCCTCGCCCTTCCCCGCAATTTCGCGAAGGCGCGCTAGCGCATCGTCGCCGCCCGCGATGATCGATCCCATCGTGGGGAAAATCTGCGGATCGATAGCGATCACCGTTTCGCCGACGACGATGCCGACGCCGGGCGATCCGCCCTGCTGGAACCTGATGAGTTTCATAGTTTGTTTTCCTGACGCGGTGCGCGCGGCCAGCTGCTCAGCTGTTCAGCCACTTGCGAATTTCGGCATAAAAGGCGTCGAGTTCTTCGGGGCGGTCGATGCCGAGTTCGTCCTGCGCGACGTCGATCCCGCGCTGCGCCATGTTCCAAGACAGGAGCGAATAGGCCGGACGATATTTCGCGAGTTCTTCGGGCGGGACAACGATGGTTTCCCCCGGCACCGCGGGCCGGACGGTGGCATATTCATAGACCGGGCGCATCGACAGGATGCGCCACTCGCTTCCGCGCTTCTCGAGCCGATAGTTCAGCCGCATTGCGGTTTCGAAATGGGCCTGCTTGCCCTGAATCAGCAGCGACGAGAAGGTCAGCGTCGGCGCCTCGACGTGCGCCTTGTTGCCCTTGATATCGACGACGGGCGCGAACATCCGGTGCACCGGGCGCGCGCCGCGCTCGTACAATGTGCGCGATCCATAGACAAATCCGGGACCGTCTCCATGATACCAGCTGAGATCGACCCGCGAGTCCGGCCAATAGGTGTCCATCATCTGCGGCCACCAGCCACGGTCGCGCCCCTGACGCTCGCGCAGCACCACCTGAATCACTGTCGAGACATCGTCCTGCTGTTTCTGGAATTCCCTGTGGACCTCGGCGGTCGAGATCGGCCGCCCTCCGTCGATCGGTTCGGCCGCAAGTGCGGGCATCGCCGCTGCGCATGATAAGGCGATGGCGACAGCCGCTGTCATGCTGTCGGAGCGGGTGAAGTTCGAAAAGCGCATGGGGGTTCCTTTTGCTCAATGACGGCAACGCCGTACTACGCAGGCCAAGCCTGCGTAGCACGGCGCCGGGGACTCAGAAATTGGTCGACAGGCGGACACCATAGGTGCGGGGCGGGCGAAGCGTCCCTGCCCCCGGACCCGGAACCGCCGGGCCGAGAAGCAAAATATAGGAGTAGGTGTCGGCGAGGTTGCGGCCCCACAGCGACAGCGACCAGCGCTCATCCGCCGCGCGATAGGTTAGGGAGGCGTCGATGATGGCGAAATCCTTTTGCTGGGTCCCGTTTGGATGGTCGAACTTGCTCCACTGCTTGCTGGTGTAGGCGACTTGCGCCCAGGGCTCGATCGTCGCGCCGCTGGCGAGGGTGAAAATGTGCGAATATTGCGCCGACAATGTGAGGTCCGGCGAGAACGGCATTTCGAACCCGTCGAAATTGCCGCTCGGCGTGCGAAGCCGGTCGAATTCGGCATGAAGCAGGCTTGCCGCGATGCCGAAAGTATCCGCGTCGCTGAGCTTGGCGCGCGCCTGGATGTCGACGCCGTAGATCGTCGCCTTGTCGGCGTTGAAAACTTCGTTCTGCGCCGTGACCGGGCTGCGCGAGCTCACCTGGTAATTTTTATAATCATAATAGAAGCCCTCGAGGTTTACCGTCAGCTTGCCGTCGATGAAGCTGTTCTTGCTGCCAAGCGTGTATCCGATCAGGGTCATCGGCTCGAAGAGGCTGGCCTGATTGCCGATGATCGTCGCCGGCGCGGTGCTGAAGCCGCCCTGGTTGTAGCCCGACTGGACGCTGGCATAGACCATGGAATCCGGTGCGACATCGGCCTCGGCGGCCAGCTTCCAGTCAAAGCGGTTCCAGCTCTTCTTCCCCTCAAAGGGGATACGCGTCGTCACGGTTCCATTGACAGTCGTCGAATTTTCGCCCTCGAAGTCCTTCTTGTCGTGCGAAATGCGGCCGCCCGCCGTCAACCGCACCGCGTCGCTCAGCGAATAGGTGAGCTGGCCGAATGCGGCATAGCCTTCGGCCTTCTGCGAGAAGGGTCCCGTCGCAATCAGCGTGGTGCCGCGCAGCAGCGCGCCAAACTGATCGGTGTTGGTGTAATAATGATAGAGCCCGACCACGCCATTGATATGGTCCCATTCGCCGTTCAGCCGGAGCTCGTTGGTGAAGTTCTCGATCGACTGGTCACCGAGCGAAAAGGCGAGCGGGGGCCCGAGCAGCACGCCGATCTTGTTTGTGCCGTCGAGTTCGCCATAGCCGCCGTTATAGCTGAGCGTCAGCGCATCGGAGAGGTCCTGCGAAATTTCGAGATTGCCCGTCCATATCTCCGAAGCGACAAACAGGCCCTGCTCGCGCGGATCGAACGGAAGGTCCCAGCGGTCGGCGGTCAGCGGCGGGTTGTTCTGGTTTGCGGTGCCGAATCCGGCTTCCTTGTTGTAGCCGACGACGGCGCGGATCGTCGTCATGTCGGTCGGCGTATATTCGAGCGTGAAGCGCGCGGATTTGGTGTCCTGATCGTTGGCGCCATTTTTAAAATAGCCGTCGTGCGTGATCAGATTGACCGCGGTGCGCGCACGCAGCGTGTCGGAGATCGGAATATCGATCCCCGCAAAAGCGTGGATACGCGAATAATTCCCCGCCTCGAGAAAGGCGTCGACGCCAAAATCCCGGCCCGGCCGTTTGGTGATGAAGTTGACGACGCCGCCGACTGCGTTGCGGCCATAGAGGGTGCCCTGCGGCCCGGGCAGGACTTCGACGCGCTCCAGATCGAAGATTGAACCGCCGACCATTTCGGACGGGAGATAGACACCATTGAGATTGGCGGCGACCGCCGGATCGCCATTGGCGGCGTTCAGCGTCTGGCCGACGCCGCGAATATAGATGTTGGCACTTTGCCGCAGCGCCGTGAACTTGGCCGACGGGACGAGCTTTTCAAGCTGCGTGACGTCTACGATACCCTGCTTGGTGAGGTCGTCGCCCGATATCGCGGTGATCGCCGCCGCGACATCCTGGATCGACTCGTCGCGCTTCTGCGCGGTAACGACGATGGCGTCATCGCTGACGGTTTCTGTCCTCGACGCATCCTGAGCGATCGCGGGCGTCGCCGTGACCAGCATGGCTGTCGCCAGCAGCGAGAATTTGATCCGCATCTTTCGTCTCCCAATGATTATCGTTTTGAGCGCCGCTCGAGACATTGTCCCGGGGTGCCGTACGACTGTCATTAATCAGCCCCTGCACTATCGCGCTATAGAGCAGGGCTTATATGTCCGATATGACATACCAATATATCAATATTATTTGGGCATAATTTTCGTTTCGGAAACTAGTCCGATCAAATAATAAAGATTAGCTTTTGACTATCCGAAAATAGTCTTCAGTTCTTTTCCTTCGCCCGGCTGAGAAATGCCTTTTGTTTGTTGAAATCCGGCTATGCGATCGACGCCGCCGCCCAAGGCACTTTGTTTGTACATGTCCCGTATCGCGTTTGGTGCGCCGCGTTGGCCATTTACGAGGATCTGCCCGGTCGAAAGGCGCCGGGCAAAGTCAGTGGCGCGATCGACGTCCCGGCTGAACACGCTGCCGCTGAGGCCAAAGTCGGTCGCGTCATGAAGCGCCGCGGCTTCGGCTTCGCTGTCATAGGCTGTAACCGCCAGCACCGGGCCGAAAATCTCTTCGCGAAAGATCCGCATATCGGGCGTCACTTCGGTGAACACCGTCGGCGCGACATAATAGCCCCTGTCGAAACCATCAGCGCGGCCGCCGCCCAGTGCGACGCGCGCGCCCTGCTCCTTACCGCTTTCGACGTAAGCGGTGACGCTCTTATATTGTTTCTTCGATACGAGCGGACCCATGATCGTGGCGGAATCTGCCGGATCGCCGAACGCGAGACCCGACAGGGTCGAACAGATCGCATCCACGATCTCGTCGTGGCGCGCGCGGGGCACGATGATGCGGGTGTTCGAGAAGCAGGCCTGCCCCGAGAAGGGAAGGCATTCGCGCTGAATGACCGAGAGAAAATCGTCGAGATCGGCATCCTCGAGGATCACCGCCGCCGATTTGCCCCCCAGTTCGGCGATCAGCGGCTTGAGCGACTGCGCACAGGTGGTGGCGACCGCCTTGCCCGAATGGGTCGAACCGGTGAACGAGACCTTGTCCACGCCGCGGTGCCCGACAAGCGCGGCGCCGGTCGCCGCCCCGCCGGTGACGATATTGAACACACCGTCGGGAATCCCGGCTTCGGCCATCGCCTCGGCCAGGAGATAGAGGTCGATCGAGGTTTCGGGAGACGGCTTGGCAACGACCGTGCAGCCGGCGGCCAAGGCATTTGCGACTTTGAGCGAGAGGAGCGCCCAAGGCGCGTTCCACGGCGCGATAGCCGCGACGACGCCGATCGGCTCGCGGCGCAGCAGCGTGCGCAGGCCGAAACCTTCGACGAATTCTTCGTCCACCAGATTGGCAGCAGCACCTGCGGCCTGCCGGTAAACCATCTGCGCGATCGTGACATCCTGTTCGCGCCACCATTTGGGGGAGCCGTTAAGCTCGACCAGCAAAGCCTTGATGTCATCGGCACGCCCGGCAATGCCGTCGGCGACCGCCATGAGCAATCGCGCGCGTTCGGGTCCGGGCGTGCGGCTCCACTCGGGAAACGCTTTGCGGGCGGCCGCGACAGCGCGATCGACATCTTCGGGGCTGGCATCAGGAACGCTGCCGACGACTTCTTCGGTTGACGGATTGATCGCCTCGATACGATTGTTCGAGGCCGCATCGACGAATTTGCCGCCGATGAATAGGTCGGTTCGGTCGAGTCTCGTTGTAACGCTCACTTGCTTGCTCCCAGATAAGATATTTCGTCTTCTGTCAGGCGGTCTTGCCCATCGCATAGGCAGGCGCCATCGCGAGCGGGTCGAACCCCGCCTCGACCTGCTCGCGAAGCAGCTTTTCGTGGCGCGGCGTGGCCGATGCGAGAAATGCCCCATCGTCGAGCGCGCGCATCAATACCGCCACCGCCTGCTCGGGTGTCTGGCGCAGTGGGGGCACGAGGGTCGCAGCGGCGGATGGCGCGATCGGTACCGCGGCGTCGGGCGGGGGTCCCTTGGCAAAGCCAGTTTCGGTAAGATCGGGCGCGAACAGCGTGACACTGATGCCATGCGGGGCGAGCGCCACTGCCGCCGACTGCGCGAGTCCTATGACCGCCGCCTTCGACGCGACATAAGGCGCCGCGAAGCCGCTTAACGGATGCCCGGAAATGAGCGCGAGGCTCGAAGAGGTCAGGATGAAATGGCCCCTCCCGCGCTCGGTCATATGCGGAGTGAAAGCCCGAAGAACGCGCGCCATTCCGATAACATTGAGATCGAGTATGTTCGTCCAGTCGGCGTCGGAGAAACGATCGAGCGGCCCTGCCTGGGTCATGCCCGCGTGGCTCAAGACGAGATCGACCGCCCCAAAGCGCGCAATCGCCACATCGCGCGCGCGTTCTACCTGCATCGTGTCGCGCACATCGCAACCTATGCTGATCGCGGAAGGCAGACGCGCCGCTGCATCGCCGGCGGCGGCCTCGTCGATGTCGGCGATGACGACATTGGCACCGCGCCCCGCGCAGCGCCGCGCGAAGCAGAACCCCATGCCGTTCGCTCCGGCGGTAATGAAAACGGTTCGCCCCGTCAGTTTGATCTCGCCGTCACGCAGGCTCATGCGAGCGGCTCAAGCTTGAACAGGCGGTCCGAATTGCGGTGCAGGATCGCGGCGCGCAATTCCTCGTCGACGGCGGGCGTCGCAAGCATCCAGTCGGTGCCGTCCTTGGCCTGGCTATAGGGATAGTCGGTCGCGAACAGGATCCGGTCGGGCGGTGTGAGTTCGAGCACCGCCTTCAGGGGCGCATCGCTGAAAAAGGCCGCCGTCGTGATGTAGAAATTTTGCCGATAGGTGTCCGCGAGATGTTCGGACATTTCGGGTGAGGCGCGGCGCAGCACCTTGACCGCACGGTCGAGGAAGAAGGGAACCCCCTCGCCGCCATGGCCGAGGATCAGCTGCAAGCGCGGGAAGCGCTGAAAGACGCCGCCGAGAACCATCCGCATCGCATGCATGCCGGTCTCGAAATGCCAGCCCATCATGCCCGTCGAGAGCATGATGCCGTAGGGCGCGGGCAAATTCGAATAATAGGCATCCATCACCGGCTTGGGTGCATAGGTCGGGTGAAGATAGATTGGCGCGTCGAGCGCTTCGGCCGCCTCGAGCATCGGCCAGAAGAACTGGTCGTCGAGAAAGCGCCCCTGGGTATGCCCATGGATCATGGCACCGCGAAAACCGAGATCGCCCATGCAGCGTTCGAGTTCGCGCGCTGCCCCCTCAGGGTCGGGCGTCGCGAGCGTCGCCAGCCCGGCGAACCGGTCGGGATAGACCGACACCGCCGCCGCGAGACCGTCATTCACGCGCGCCGAAACCTCGAGTGCGTCGGCCGGCGGCATCCAGTGAACGTGCGGCGCGGCCGACGACAGGACCTGCACATCGATACCGGCCTCATCCATGATCGCGATCCGGCCCGCGCCCAGATCGCCCAGGCTTTCGCCGAGCGCTTTGGAAAAGAGCTTCTCCGGACCATCGAGCACGGCTTCGAGCTCGGGCGTACGAAAATGTTCCTCGACCGCGACGATGCGGGGCCGGGGCGCATTCTGATTGCTGGGGTTCGTCATGGTCATGCGATCAGATCAGCGCCACGATGCGCTCGTCCACGCCGAGCAGGGCCTTGCCGAAGGTTTCGAAACGCGCGTCGCTGTTGATGAAGGCATGGCGTCCCGAAATATTCGAATCGCGCCAGATGCGTTGCATCGGATGATTTTCGGCAAAGCTGCCGGCGCCGTGCGCGCTGATGCACATGTCGATCGCCTCGCGAGCCTTTTCGGCGACCAGTCCGCAATCGGCCTGGATGCGCGCGCGAATGAAGAAAGGCGGATATTCGCCCTTCTGCGCCGCATTGTCGATGTCTTCGGTCGAGCGCTTTGCATGGAGGTGCGCGGTATCGACGAGGATCGCAGCCTTGGCCATCCGCATCTGGAACGCGACTGAGTCAACCTGCCGCTTGTAGGTCGTTCCATGCACGCCCTTGGTTTCGGCCCCCTCGAGCGCGATCTTCAGCGCGGCGCGACACAGGCCGAGCTGCGGCGCGATCAGGATGAGGATCAGCAGCGGCATGAAGGCCGACTGATAGAAAAGTTCATGCTCGGAAAGTTCGTTCCGGTTGCGGCCTTCGTTGACCTCGGCGCCGCTGATCGTGCGATATTCGGGAACGAAGACATCGTTGGCGACAAGGCAATTGCTGCCGGACGCCTTCATGCCCACCGTATACCAGGTATCGAGCAGTTCGAGATCCGAGCGCGGGATGAGTGCGAAGCCGACGCCGAGCGTTTCGCCGGCTTCGTTGGTTTCGGGGAAGCCCAGTACCGCCCACTCGGTATGAAGGCCGCCCGAGTTGTAGAACCATTTGCCGGTGATCCTCCAGCCGCCCTCGACCTTCTTGGATGTCGAGCTCGGCGCGAATACGCCCGAGACGCGCGCATCGGGATTCTCGCCCCAGATTTCATCTTGCGCCTTGATCGGAAACAAGCAGGCAATCCAATTGCAGGCATTGATCAGGCTGACGGTCCACGACTGCCCGCCGTCATATTCGGCGACGGCAGCCGCCACGTCCATCATCGTCTTCATCGAGGTTTCGTAGCCGCCGTAACGGCGCGGTACCGAAATCTTGAACAGTTCGGCCTGGGTGAAAGCCTCGATCGAGGATTCGGGCGTGCGGCGCTTCGCTTCGCCTTCCTCGGCATTATTGCTGATGAGATCGCCGAGCGCATGGACGCGCGCCACGAGGTCGTCGTCAGACGGCCGCGTGGGGGCGTGATCCTGCGTCAGCTTCTGGAAATCTTCCACCTGTTTGGCGTTGATCGACATGCTCAAGTCTCCAATAACTCCGGCCGAAATTGTCCAGACGCCGCCGCCGGGCCGTGGCCGGGACGCCTTTATCTCTGCGAGCGCGCCGGGCATCGACCTACAGGGCGAGGGCCGGCACTATCGATGCGTTGGTTGCGAAGTTTCGTGCCGTCCTCTGCCGTGCGCCTTGAAGGCTCATCGGGGCTCCGGGCGGCCGCTCGCTTTGCTCTCGCATCCTCTCGTTGCCATGATCATCACGGCATCGGCGTGCCCTGTCAATAGGAATGACAGATTCTGATATCTGTTATTTGTAAGACCAATAGTGGCGCAATTTCAGACCCTTGAGTTATGTTGAGGATGTCCACGACGCCCAACGAGTGCAGTGACTGGCTGGGCCCGATTTCTGGGTCTGCGAGCGAGCCGACGCCCGGCGTTCGGCAATCCGCGAATCATTTCGGGCGCGCTAGCGCGCTACGAGCCCATTGAGGATCAGCGTGCACAGCCCGTGAAGATCTTCGACGATATCGTCCGAGCGCCAATCGCGCGCGTGGCCGGGATGATGAAAACGCGCCGTGGCGTCGAAGATCGCGCGCGCGAGCCGCTCGGGATCCCCAGCCTGGAAGTCGCCGGCAGAAATCCCGTCGTGTACGATGCCCAGGATCTGGCCGAGCAAGTCCGCGATGTGGTCAGCAATCACGTCGCTCTGGTCTTTCACCAGCTCGAAATAGGTATCGAATAGCTCAGGGTCCTCGAGCGCGGCGGCGCGCTTGGCGAGGAAGACGGTTACCAGCCAGTGCCGCAGCCGGTCCGGCGCAGCGAGATTGCGGTCGTCGGCGACATCGGCCAGACCTTCGTGGCTTCGCGCGATCCAGCGGCGCGTCACCGCCTCGCGCAACATCGCCTTCGAGGGAAAATGCCTATAGACGGTACCATGGCTCACGCCGAGAACACGCGCGACATCGACCACCGACGCCTTGACAGGACCGTGCCGGCGCAAAACATCCTCGGTCGCCTTCAAGATCGTCTCGACGTCCAATATCTGCCTGCCCGGAAGGCTTGCGTCCCTTGCGATATATTCCTCCGCCCGCTGGCCGGAACGATGCGACCCGATCAGGCGGCTTCTTCGCTCGGCACCCTATCACTATATCGTCTCGGACGGCGCGCGCTATAAGCTTGGCACTATAGCGCTGCGCCATAACCACCACTTGCCCTTATTGCGGCATGGCGCACGCCTTTCTAGCATCGCGTCCATGACCGAGAGCAACCATCAGAAAATCGAGTTCCGCAACGCGCTTGGCGCTTTCGCGACCGGCGTGACCATCGTCACCACGAGGGATGGCGAAGGGGCTCCGACGGGAGTGACCGCGAGCAGCTTCAACTCGGTGTCGCTTGACCCGCCGCTGGTGCTGTGGTCGCTCGCCAATACCGCCCTTTCCCGCGACGTCTTCTGTACGAGCGGTCATTTCGCCATTCATGTTCTCGCCGAATCGCAGGAAGCATTGTCCAACCGCTTCGCGCGCTCGGGAGAAGACAAGTTCGCCAACGTCGCCTATTCGAACGGCCTGCTCGGCTCCCCCCTGCTCGACGAATATGCCGCGGTGTTCGAGTGCCGGACGAAATATCAATATGAAGGCGGCGATCATATCATCTTGGTCGGAGAAGTCGTGAACTTCGAACGCCACGATGTCGCGCCGCTTCTCTTTCATGCCGGCTCCTATGCCGAACGCCGGGCGCGGCCCTCGCCGACCGCCCGAACCTCGGTCGATCTGGAAAGCGGACGGTTCACCGACGATTTTCTCTTCTATCTGCTCGGCCGCGCCTACTTCCAGACCTCACGGCCGACGCGAGCGAAACTTGCCGCGCTCGGCCTTTCCCAGCGCGAGCATATGATCCTCACGGCGCTGAGCATGGATGCGCCGGCTAGCGCGGACGAGATCACCCATCGACTCGATCATACGGGGCATCGGCCGGATAGCGAGACGCTGGGTTCGATGGTGTCGCGCGGACTGCTTCAGCGCAGTGCGGAGAATTACGATCTCGCGCGCGAGGGGCGCGACAGCCTGATCGAGATCCTGGCGGCGGGCCAGGCGTTCGAGGCCGATCTCGCCGATGGGTTCACCCCCGGCGAATGGGCCGAAACCAAGCGCCTGCTCCGCAAACTCGTGGATTTGACCGGCGATCATGTCCCGCTGGCATGGCGCGAGTAAAATCGCTTCATTCGGCAGCGCCTATACAGGTTATTGGGGCCGGCCGATAGCGCCGCTCCCCTGCTCCATCTACGCTTGGGTCATTAAAAACGGGAGAGATGCCCCATGTGGCTCAAGAATGTCTGGCAGGTCGCCGGATTCGCGCAGGAAGTTGGCGAAGGCCTGCTTGCGCGGCGCCTACTGAACCAAGCGATCGTCTTTTATCGCGACGCGGCCGGGGCCGTCGTCGCCATGAACGACCGTTGTCCGCACCGCATGGTTCCGCTCTCGCTCGGTCGCCGGACCGAAGAAGGCACGATCGAATGCGGCTATCATGGCTTGCGGTTCGATTCGACCGGCGGCTGTGTCTTCGCACCAGGCCAAGCCGCTCCCCGCGGCATCAAGGTCGGAACCTATCCCGTCGTCGAACGCCACAAGCTTTTATGGATCTGGCTCGGCGATGCCGAACTCGCCGATCCCGCGCTGGTTCCGGACATCTACTGGTTCGACGACCCGAAGTGGACGGTAGCCACGGGCTATCATCATTTCTCCGCCGATTACCGCCTCCTCACCGACAATCTTCTCGACCTTTCGCACGAAACCTATGTGCATCAGCGCACGATCGGCCAGGGTGCGATTGCCGAGAGCGAACCGTCCGTCGTCGCGCGCGATGGCGCGGTACGCGCACTGCGCTCGATGCTCAACATCGACCCGCCGCCGTTCTTTCAGCTCTTCATGGATTATAAGGGCAGGATCGACCGCACCCAGCTCGCCTTCTTCACGCCGCCCGGCATCAACATGACCGAATATACCGGAAAGAGGGTTGAGGGCGACCAAAGGATATTCCTCAACCGCGTGATGCATTTGCTCACCCCCGAGACCGAACACAGCACCCATTATTTCTGGGGGCAGGCCCGAAATTACCGGATCGACGACCAGGAACTCAGCGATACCATCGCCGAGGCCACGGCGCGAACGTTCGATGAAGACAAGGAGATGCTCGAAATGCAGCAACAGGTGCTGATCGAGCAGAATGCGACCGTGCCGCAAGCCGCGATCCGTTTCGATATCGCGCCCGTGCAGGGACAGCGAATGCTCGCCGCGCTCGTCGAAAAGGAACGGCAGGATCCGGCATTCGTATCGCCGCCGGTTCATATTGCCGATTGAGACTATCGAAATCGCCCCGACGACAATGGGCGGACACAAAATGAAAGAGGAGCCGACAATGCGCAAATCCTTCGTCTTCGCCTCGGCGATCGTGGCGCTCGCGCCGATCGCCTGCGCGCACGCCGGTCAGGACGATTTCAGCGGCGTGATCGCGGCGCGCCAAGGCCAGTTCCATATCCTGGACTATAATCTCGGCATTCTCGAACAGATGGTTTCGGACAAGCTGCCTTACGAGCAGGACGTCGCCGAAAACCGCGCTGAGAATGTGCAGATGGCAACGCGCCTCAACCAGGACCGCAACTGGCTTCCCGGCTCCGACCTGCCGCCGGTGCATGGAACCCGGGCGATCGGCATCCGCGCTAACCCTGCGATCTTCAAAGCGAAGTGGGGCGAAATGATGAAGCGCGCCGACAGCCTGCAGGCGGTATCGGGCGGCGGCGTCGAGGCGATGGCACCCGCAGTCGCCGCGATGCGCGAGACCTGTCAGTCATGCCATGAATTCTACCGGCCCAAAGCCGAAGGAGCGAAGCGATGATCTCGCGGACATTCGCCCTCGCCCTGCTGGCGCCCTGCCTGCTCGCCGCCGCGCCTGCTGCGGCGCTGCCCGCGTGGGTCCAGCCCGATGGCGATCCTCCGGTCCTTGCCGAAGGCGCGTCGGCCGAAGACATCGCTGCCTGGAAGGGCCGTCATCTCATTGTGGGACCATTTGCCGAAGCGACGACCGACGCGAACCGGGTCACGCTATACGACCCGGCCAGCCTTGCCAGGCTCGGCAACGATCATGTCATCGCCATCTTCCGCTCTGAGCTGTTTCGCCCCCGGATTGCCGATGGCCATTGGCTGCGCTCGATCCGCAAGAAACTCGAAATCGACTGCACGGGGCTTCTCTATCGCGAACTCGAACTTTACGGCTTCGCGGGGTCGAACATGACCGCCCCCGTGCCGCCGCTCACGCCTCCCGACAAATGGGTCGGACCGTTCGCGGCCGACAGCAGTGCGGGCGAAGGGCTCCGTATCGCCTGCGACAAGGCACCGCCGAAAGGCTGAAAACCGGCACCAGGACCAACTGAACTCCGGCGCGAGGGGAGCATATCCGGCTACCTTCCCGCAGAATAAACGATGAAATGAGCTATTATCGATAATATGAGCCGAGACCCTCGAGACCGTCACCCACGTTTCAACATGTGGCGGTTCGAGGCAGCCCGGCCGGAAAAAAGAGCGCCTGCATGGGGCAGGCTGGGGAGAGATATGATGACCAGCAATAAAATCCTGTTCGCCTCCGCGTCCGCACTGGCCTTGCTTTCGGCGCCCGAAGCTTGGGCGCAGACCGCGAGCGACGATGCGGCCGAAACCACCAGCGGGGAAAGCGCGAGCCGGCCTGTCGAAGGCGAAATCGTCGTCACCGCGCGCCGCCGCGAGGAAAATCTCCTCGATGTTCCGGTCGCGGTCTCCGCGCTCACGTCGGACGCCATCGAAGCGACGGGCGTCAAGAACATCGGGGATATCTCGAACTTCACGCCCGGGCTGATCCTCGAGCCGCAAGGGACCGGGGGCCTTCCCGACCGGTCGGCCAACAGCCTTGTATTCCGCGGACTGTCGACGACCTTCGGCACCATCTTCATCAATGGCGCACCCTATACCGGCACCAATTCGCCCGATGTGACCGACATCGAGCGGTTCGAGGTCCTGACCGGACCGCAAAGCGTCTATTTTGGCCGTTCGACCTTCTCGGGCGCGATCAACTATGTGACCAAGACGCCGAGCAATGAGTTCCAGGGGCGGATCAGCGCCGAAGCCTCGACCTACAATACATATGAGGTCCGCGGCTCGATCGAGGGTGCGATCATCGACGATATTCTGACCGCGCGGTTGAGCGCCCGTCATTACGAAACGGGCGGGCAATATCGCTCGGCCGTCAGCGGCCTTCCGCTTGGCGAACAGCGCACCGACAATATCAGTGTCGCGATCGCGGCCAAGCCCTCGGACAATCTGGATATCGGGCTCTTATATTCGTTCAGCGAAGACGAGGACAGCCAGCCGGCAGCAACCAAGCTTCGCACATTCGGCACGACGCCTGTGCTCGACTGCAATCTTGGCGGCACGAGCGCATATTATTGCGGCGCCCTGCCCGATCTGTCGGACCTCAATCCGCAGCTCATCGGCGAAAACACCGTCTTCACCGACTATGTCCGCAACGAATATGTCAATAACGCGCGCGGCTATCCGCTGTTCGGAATCGGACCGAAGCTCGACCATTTCGGACTCAAGCGGCGTGTCCACCATGTGAATGCCCGCATCGATTACGAGACCGACGGCGGTTGGCAGATCTCGGCACTGGGTTCCTATACCAACACGAAATCGACCAATATCCGCGGCTTGCTCGGCTCCGACACGTCGAACATTCCCAACCCCTTCCCGCCGATCCTCGGGCCGAACCAGCAGTTCATTGGGCTGTCGGCGATCGCACAGCGCGACGATAGTGACCTGTTCGGCGAGCTGCGCGTTTCGTCGCCGCAAGACAAGCGAATCCGGGCGACGATCGGCTCGAGCTATTTCAAGACCTTCGGCGAGCCCGCGGTCGGCTTCGGCCTAGTCAACATCGGACGCTTGCCGTCTGCCGGTTCGGGCGGCCTCGATTCGGGCAGTAAGACGCCTGCGGTCTTTGGCGGCGTCTATTTCGATCTCACCGACCAGCTGACGATCAGCGCCGAGGCTCGCTACCAATGGGACAAGGTCGCCCAGCAAAGCGTCTTGCCGCTCGGTCCGCTGCTCCAGAATACGTTCACGAGCTTCTCGCCGCGCGTCACGGTCGATTATGAGATCAATCCGGATCATATGATCTATGCCACCTTCTCGCGTGGTTATAATCCGGGCGGCTTCAACCCGCAGGTGTTGGCATTGAACCCGGTTCAGACGGGGCAGTTGCCGCCGGGCATCGGCATTACCTACGACCAGGAAAAGCTCGACAACTTCGAGTTCGGCCACAAGGGCAAATGGCTCGACGGGCGCCTGCGCACGACGCTCGCGCTCTATCACATGAAGTTCAGCAACGGTCAGGTCGTCAACGACGTGTTCCTGTCGGGCCCGCCCACAACGTCGCTGTCGATCGTGACCAACGTCGGCAAGGTCGACCTGTGGGGCGCCGAATTCTCCGGCAATCTCTTTGTGAACGACAATTTCTCGCTCGCCGGAACGGTCGATTATAACGACAACGACATCAAGGCGTTCACCTTTCCCGACGGAAATTTCATCCAGGGATCGACGAACGTCACCGGCAATATGCTCGACCATGTGTCGAAATGGCGCTTCAGCCTGTCGCCGACCTTCAGCGTCGAATCTTCGAACGGTTGGACGACCCGTCTGCGCCTCGACTGGCTCTACCGCAGCAAGTGGTTCATCGATCCAAGCAACACGGCCTATATCAAGGGCCGCAGCATCGTCAACGCGCGCATGACGTGGGACAGCGGCAAGAATTTCGAGTTCGAAATCTTCGCGAAAAACCTGTTGAACGACGACACGCTGACCGAGGGGCTTCGCGCTCCCGAGACGCTCTATTCGGCCGCGCCGCCCGCCTATACGACGGCCATCACGCCGACGGTGAACTCGATCTTCCTGGGCCTGCCCGAGAAGCGGACGTTCGGGGCAAAGGCGACAATTCGCTTCTGATGGCAAAGGCAAGCTTCCCGGCCTTTGAGCGGGAAGCTTGCCTGCCGTCCGGGAAACGAAAACGGGCGCGACGGACGCAATGGCTTCGGGGCGCGACGGCCCTCCCCATCCCAAGGAGAATGACATGACGACATCGACCGCCGGCGGCGACATCCAGCCCTGCTCTGCCATGAAGATCAGCGAAACGATCCTCAAGACGGGCCAGCTCGCTGCGATGAAGCCCTGGTATACCAAGGTACTCGGCGTACCGCCCTTTTTCGAGCATGCGCCCAAGGCGGCCGCTAACCCCGGAGACTTTGGCGGGCAAACGCGCGCGTCCGATCTCAAGATGTGCTTCTTCCGCGTGTCGCTCGATTTTCCCTATGTTCAGACGATCGGCCTTTTCGAGGAAGCCGGGACATCGACCGAACCCGCCAAAGGCGCACCGGGGCTTCATCACATGCAGTTCTGCGTCGCCAGCCACGACGCACTTTGCGACAAATATGACGAGCTTCTCACGCTCGGCATGACGCCGCATCGGAGCGCCGACCATGGACCGATGGTGAGCTTCTATTATCGCGACCCCGACGGCAACAATGTCGAGATCACGGCGCAGAACTTCGCGACCCTCGAAGCCATGGTCGCCTTCATGGCGTCGGACGAATTCGCCGCCAATCCGTCGGGCGAGGAAATCGATCCCGCTGCGTGGGTCGCGCGCAAGCGCGCGCACGCCTGAGCGATTCAGGCTGGATGACGCCCGCCGGCACCTCTAGAGGCAGTTGCTGCCATACACAGTTGCTTAGCGGAGAGGCTTGGTCTGCCCGTGTCGAAATCCAAGCCCCTCGAAACCGAATCGCCTGCCGCCAAGCCGACGACATGGACCGGGCACGCCTATGCGATGCTGCGACAGGATATTTTGTTCGGCGTGTTACGGCCGGGCAGCCGGCTGAAGATCGAAGAGTTGAACCAGCGCTATCAGGTCGGACCGACACCGCTTCGCGAGGCGCTTGCGCGCCTCGCCAGCGAAGGGCTCGTCCAGAGCGAGCAGCTCAAGGGGTTTCGCGTCGCGCTGGTAAGTCTCAAGGAGCTGGAGGAACTTTGCGAGCTGCGGGTGATGATCGAAACCGAAGCCTTGCGGCGTTCGATCGCACTGGGCGACGAGCATTGGGAGGGCAACATCGTTGCCAGCTTCCACAAGCTCGACCGGCTGGAACAGAAGCTCGAGGCGGGAGAGACGATCGACCCCGCCGAATGGGAAGACCGCAACCGCGACTTCCATCAGGCCTTAGTCGCGGCTGCCGGTTCCGAATGGCTTCTGCGCATGCGGGAACATCTTTGGGATCACCACGAGCGCTACCGCCGCTATGGTCGTATCCTGCTCGTCCGATCGCCGTCGGCGTCGGTGAATGCCGAGCACCGCGACATGATGGAATCGGCCTTGAAGCGCGACCCGGACCGTGCGGCCAAAATCCTGCGCGAGCATATCAATTTCACGATCGGTCTGCTTCGCGATCGCTTCGAGAAGCTCGCAAGCTAAGCCCCGCGCCGAGATCGGGATCGGCGGCCAAACGCGGCCGCGTCCGCGGGCGCCCACGCGACATTCCTTCCTATTTGACGCAGCCTAGCGCGGCGCCGCGAAAGCGCGCCGTGCGAACCGGAGAACTGACAGCATGAAGATCGTGAAAGTCACGCGCGATGGCGCCGTTGCCGATGCCATTCTTGAAGGCGAGGCCGTCCATATCATCGGGGGCTGGACGAAAGGTAACCCCGAAGATGTGCCCTTCGCGCTGTCGAAGCGGCTTGCCAAGGGAGCGGCGGCGCTCCTCGGCGAAGCGGTCGAGACCGTCGCGCTGGCCGACGTGCGCCTTGCCGCACCGATCGATTCTCTCGCAAAAATCCTGTGCGTCGGAATGAATTACCGCGATCATGTCAGCGAGATCAAACTCGAGGTGGCCGAGAACCCGACGATCTTCCAGCGCTATACGGATTCGCTCGTGGCGGACCAGGACGAAATCTGGCGCCCCAAGACCTCGGTCAGCTTCGATTTCGAAGGCGAGATCGCAATCATCATCGGCAAGGGCGGCCGCCACATCCCGCTCGAAAGTGCGATGGATCATGTCGGCGGCTACACCTGCTTCATGGATGGAAGCGTTCGCGAATATCAGCGCCATTCGCTGACCGCGGGAAAGAATTATTATCGCAGCGGGTCGATCGGGCCCTGGATCGTGCCGGCCGAAGCGATGACCAGCGAATATCCTACCTTGGAGACCCGTTTGAATGGCGCGGTGGTGCAATCGTCGAGCACCGAACTCCTGATTTTCGACATCCCGCATATCATCGAATATTGCTCGCGTTTCACGCTGCTGCGTCCCGGCGATATCATCGCGACGGGCACGCCCGGGGGAGTCGGATCGCGGCGCGAGCCGCCCTTGTGGATGAAGGCCGGCGACACGATCGAGGTCGAGATCGAAGGGATCGGGACGCTGACGAACCATGTCGTCGACGAGCGCTGAGCGGCACGGAGAATGGTCATGAAAATCCACCTCTACCAGTTTCCGGGCCTGTGCTCGCGGGTGACGATGAATGCGCTCGAAGAAATCGGCCTCGATTTTGAAGATGTTTTGATCGACACCCGCGCCGGCGAGCAGAAATCGCCCGCCTATAGGAAGCTCAATCCCAAGGCGAAGGTGCCGTCCCTCGTGATCGACGGGCAGACGCTCACCGAGAATGCGGCGATCCTGCACTTTCTGCATCGCCAATATCCCTCGGCGAAGCTCCTGCCGGTATCGGACGACGCCGCGCGCGACTTCGAGGGTCTCAGCGACCTTGTCTGGTGTTCGAGCGCCCTGCATCCGTTGGTGCGCCAGGTCCGCCGGCCCGACAAGCTGACCTCTGGCGATCCAACCGAAGTTCGCGCCGACGGCATCGCCAAATTCTCGGCGGAATGCGACGGCATATCGGCACGCATCGGCAAGGGCTGGTGGTACGGTGACACTTGGTCGATCATCGACACCTATATCTACTGGGCTTACAGCACGGCGAAGTTCGGCGGCTTCCGGCTCGATAAATATCCCCTACTCCTCGGTCATGCCGAACGGGTTCGCGCGCGTCCGAGCTTTCAGCGCACGCTCGCCCGCGAACAGGCGGCGCTCGACCAGCGCGGGATCACCGACGTCATACTTTAATGCGGGAACGGTACCGCGCATGGCACATGAGGAATATTCGACCATGAAAATATCGAAGCTTTTATTGGCCGCCTCAGCGCTCGCCCTGACTGCCGGCCCGGTGCTGGCGCAGGAAAAGACAGTGCTGACGCCCCACAAGCTGCGCGGCGCGGCGTATATCGTCGAGGGCGGAACGGCAAACGCGGGTTTCGTCATCGGCAAGGACGGCGTCATCGTCATCGATCCCCAGCGCACCGAAGAAGAAGCCAAGACGCAGATCGCGGCGATCGCGGCGATCACGGACAAGCCGATCAAGACGATCATCGTCTCGCATAGCGACCCGGATCACCTCGGCGGACTCCCGGCCTATTCGGCGGAAGCCGAGGTCATCACGCATGAAAACACGCTCGCGACGATCAAGGCCGCGGTTGCCGATGCCGCGCACGGCGGCCCATTCTTCGGGCCGCTGTACCAGCGGATCGCGTCCGGATTTCTCCCGGACCGGACCATTTCGGCTTCGGAGGCGTCGCAATTCTCGGGCGTTGCGGTCCAGCTGCTTTTCATCGCCCCGGCGCACAGCAGCGGCGATATCGCCGTATTCCTCCCCAAGGAGAAGATCGTCTATGGCGGCGATATCATCCTCACCAGCTTCGGCCGGTTTCCGATTATCCATGTCGGTGGATCGTCGGCCGGCTGGATTCAGTCGATGAAGGCGATCCTCGCGCTCGACGCGAACATCTTCGTCCCCGGCCATGGCAAGATGGAGACGCGCGCGCAGCTCGAGAAGCGGCTCGCGGCCGTCATCGAACGCCGCGCGGCGATCAAGACGATGATCGAACGGGGTGCCTCGTTCGAAGAGATCAACGCCGCTCTCCCGCCCGAGATCGTCAACACCACTTTCCCGAGCTTCAACGAATCGACCTATGACGAGTTGACGAAAGGTTGGCCGGCGTCAGTCGCGCCTTGGGCCAATATCGCGAAGAAACCCCAAGCCGCGGGTGTATCGCACTGAAGGCCGGTTGGGCCGGGACGTCTTCCCCCGGGTAGGCCTCCCGCCCTGCCGGCGTTTCAAACGGCCGGCAACCTTAATCTCGCGGGAGCGCGTAGGCGATAATGGCATCGCTGAGCTTCGTCTTGAGGCTCGCATGTCCGCCCGCGGCCACCACCACATATTGGCGGCCATCGGCGCCGGCCGAGTAGGTCATGGGCGTAGCGGTGGCCGGCGCCGGCAAAGCAGCGCTCCAGAGTTCGGCGCCCGTCGCAAGGTCGAATGCGCGGAACCGGGCATCGAGCGACGCGCCGATAAAGATCAGCCCCCCGCCGGTGATGATGGGGCCACCCTGATTGAACGCGCCCCACGACGGCAAAGAGGTAATCCCGCCGCCGAGTTCGGCGCGGCCGAACGGCACCTGCCACCGCGTCTTGCCCGTCGTCATGTCGATCGCGGTCAGACGTCCCCACGGCGGCGGGTTGCAGGGCGCACCAACCGGCGAGAGCAGCGGACGCCGGGTCATCACATAAGGCGAACCTGTCATCGGATAGGAAGCCGTTCCCGGCGGAGCGTCCACCTTCTTGTCGAACGTGCCGCGCGGAACGAGGGTCACCGACATCGCCAGATCGCTCGAATTGACGACGGCGAGGCCGCTCGCCGGATCATAGGCGATCCCGCCCCAGTTGGTGCCGCCAAGAAACGCCGGATAGAGAAGCGAGCCGCGCACGCTCGGGGTCGTATAGATTCCCTCGTTGCGCAGCCCCGCGATCATGTCGCGGCACTTGGACTTGTCGAAGCCAAGAGCACCCCAGGCGTCGTCCGCTGTGAGCGTCTGTGCTGCCACGGGAGCGGGCAGCAGCGGGACCGGCTGTGTCGGTGACGCCTTTTCTCCTGGGATGTCGGACTTGGGAACCGTGCGCTCCTCGACAGGAAAGAGTGGCTTTCCGGTCTCGCGGTCGAGTACGAAGATATATCCCATCTTCGTTGCCTGGATGACCGCCTCGACCATCTTTCCCTTGTGCTTGATCGTTGCCAGCGTCGGCATCGACGCCAGGTCATAGTCCCATAGATCGTGATGGACCGTCTGGAACGACCAGATCTTGCGGCCGGTGAGAGCGTCGAGGACGACGACAGCATTGCCATCGGGAATGGGATCCGAGCGGTTGACGCCATAGGTGTCGAAGCTTGGGCTGCCCGTGGGCAGGAAAACCCACCCGCGCTTGATATCAACCGAGAGCGGCGCCCAGGCGTTGGCGCCGCCGACGCGTTTCGTCAGATGCGAAGGAATCGGGTTCCAGCTCCAGCGCTCGGCGCCGGTGCGAACGTCGAAACCGCGTACGATACCGTCGAGCGTATTGAGCAGCTGATTATCTGCCACAGAGCCACCGACGATCGCGACATCGCCGAAAATGGCGGGCGGCGACGTGACCGAGATCCGGCCGTCGCCGCTGTAATCGAGCGCGTTGAGATCGACCTGGCCCTGCTCGCCGAAATCTTCGCAAGCGCGCCCCGTCTCGGCGTCGACGGCAATCAAAGCGCCGGTGTCGGTCGCCTCGAGGATGCGCTTTCCGCACACGCCAGCCGCTTCGGCCTGGTCCGACGCCTGCCAGTAGGAGACACCCCTGCAATTGTTCACGCCTGTCATCGTGTCGGCGGGAACCTTGGGAAAGTCATGGCGCCAGATTTGCTTTCCGGTCGCGGGATCGAGCGCGATGACATTGCTGAGCGGAGTGCAGAGATAAAGCTTGTTGTTGGCAAGGATCGGCGTGACTTCCGACGTTGTCGGGTTGCTCGTCGCCGAGCGCTCGCGCACGTCGCCGCTGTGAAACGTCCAGGCGACCTGAAGCTCCGCCACATTTTTGCGGCCGATCTGGTCGAGCGAGGAATATTTGGCCCCGCCCGCGTCGCCGCCATAGGTCGGCCAGCCCGTGGCTTCGACCGATCCGCGGTCCATCACCACGGGCAAGGTCGCCGATGCCCCGGTGCCCGGACGATAGCCATAGAGTCCCGCAACGGCGACGCCGCCGAGCAAAACCAGCAAAAGGACAATGACCATCCAAGGCCGCAAACCGAAAACCCGCCGCGACGTTCTGCGGGGCACTTCCTTCCCGCTTGCGGTTTCTCCAGTCATTTCAGCCATGCCTCCATCTCCCGCATCGTCGACGCGCATTGGCCCAAGTCGCGGACTTAGGCACCGAAATGCTAGGCTCGGCCACCTGCCGGTCAACGGACATCGCCCGCTACCGTGCCAATAGCGGGTATTAGCAATCGCCAATGATCTCGCGGTTCGGACATCGAATAGGGTCGCCGCCAATCATCAACCGCTAGACAAGCTCTCACCTCATGGTGCGAGGAAGAGCGCTCAAACCATTCCATAAAAAGGGAATTTGGTCGACGCCGGGGGCGGTCGGCTAGCCTGCAAGAACACGGGCGCCCCTCCGTCGCAACCGAACGGCGCAGGCTTTTCAGTCCGGCTTCGCCCCATCGGCGCCCTCCTCGCCCTTTCCTTGCGCTGTTCACGCTGGCAACAGGGAAGCTGATCTCGTGGCGAATGAATGATCGAGCGACATGACAGATGTCATCATCCAGTGTGCGGACCCGGCAACCTTGCGCCGCAAGGCCTTTATCGACGCCGCGCGTTCGGCCTTCTTCTGCCACGGCTATGCGGGAACGACGATGTCGTCGATCGCCAGCGCGGTCGGGGGATCGAAAACGACACTGTGGACCTATTTCCCTCAAAAAGAGGATCTGTTTTCCGCAGTGGTCGATGACATCGTCGTTCAATATGGGCAGGCGCTCTCGATCGAATTGCCGCTCAACGAGGATGTCATGACCGTGCTGCGACGGTTCGCGACCGTCTTGATGGACACGCTTCTGTCGGAACCGATCATCGCACTGTACCGGCTCGTCACAAGCGAGGCCGAACGCTTTCCCCACCTTGCCGAGCTCTTCCACGCACGCGGCCCGCGCCTTGGAAAAGCTCGGTTGGCCCGATATCTGGAACAGAAGATGAAGCAGGGTGCGCTGCGGCGCGGCAACGCCATGATAGCGGTTCAGCAGTTCACTGGCCTTTGCCAGTCCGGCGTCTATCAAAAGGCACTGCTTGGTCTTGCGGGCGGGCAGGATCGGCGGCAGCGGGCGATGGATATCGACGCGGCGCTGGACAGTTTCGAGCGGGCTTGGCGACTTTAATTGACTCGCAAATGTCGGCTGACGTGACAAGAATGATTAAGCTGGCAGCAGAGCTTTCAGCGGGGCGTCGGCGTTGGCAACTTGCTCCGCGGCCCCCAGAAGGCCCTGCGCTAATGTTCATCCGGCTCGGGAAAAAATCCCTGATGGCGTTGACGCAGTCGATCGCGATCACTCTGCCCGCCTTGAGAAAACCGCCTAGTCGATGGTCAGGGATATCTCGGCAAACTTGAGTGGCCACATGATGGTTGGTCGACACTCAGCTGGCTGAAGTTGCTGCGAACAAGTTATACGAGGTTTCGGGGGTCGGACCGATGGACCTTGCGATAGTCGGACTGCGCACCTGCTTCGCGCACAACGAGGACGGGACGTATAAAGGACTCGGTCCATGCGGGCGTGGACGGGTCGAAGAATTCATAGCCGCCGGTGACAATACGTACGACGGCCGCGTCGTTGCGAACGCGTCAGGAGGACTTTTATCCAAAGGGCGCCCTTTTGGCACTACGGGTCTGGCTCAATGATTTGAGCGACCCGCCAACTGCGTGGATCAGCAGGAACCCGGCAGGTCGAAGGCGTCTGTCGTGGTCTGCAACACAATCTTGGATTGGACGGGTCTAAAAAAGGCGCAGCGGGTCGCCGACTTTCCGCCGTGAGTGTCGCTGCTCTTCATTGGCCAAATTATAAGCGCACCCGGCGCAGGCATTTATATGCGAGCGACGCAAATCGAAAAGCGAACCGCTCTACGCCGAGGTCCAGCATGGCAGCGGCGCTGAACTCATGAGCCAATCCGGGCTCGCCGCCGATCAGCAATCGGATTGGATGCGGCAATCGCCATGCTGCATTCTATGAGGCGCCGTTCATCGCCGCGGCAAATTCCAGCCGCAAGATATCGACCGCATGCCGGACCTTGGGGAGGAGATGCTTCCGAGCGGGATAGACGGCCCAAATTGGTTCATCACGCGGGAGCTCTTTTTTCAGGAGAAGTTCGACCATGCCATGATTGAGAAACGGCGTGATATAAAAATCAGGGAGTTGGCAGATGCCAAGTCCTGAAACGCACGCTTCGATCACAGCATGCCCACTGTTGCAGCGAAACCTCCCCTTTACGCGATAAATTTGCTCCTGGCCGCCAATATTGAAATGCCAGCCATCGCTGGTACCGACAATGCATTCATGGCGACCGAGATCATTGACGGCCAAGGGCTTGCCCGCACGCGCAAGATAGTCCGGCGCGGCGCATGTTAAGAGTTTTCGAGATGCAATTCTCTCGGCGACGAGGCGCGGGTCGGTAACACTTCCCGTCCGGATGGCGAGGTCGTAACCCTCGCCGACAAGATCGATCGTGCGATTGGTCAGTTCGATATTCAGCAGCAGTCGCGGATGGCGCATCGCAAACCGGCGAAGAATTGGCGCGACGAAACGTTCGCCCATAGTCGTTGCACAAGTCACGCGCAGTTCGCCTTGCGGCTCGCCTTTCTCTCCAACGAGCGCAACGGCTTCGTCCCGCTCCTGCACAATCCGCTCGCATCGCTCGTAAAACGCCTGGCCGGTGTTGGTCAGGCGCACCGATCTTGTTGTTCGATGCAGGAGCTGAGCGTGAAGCCTTTGCTCGAGAGCCATGATAGCGCGGCTCACATGTGTCGGCGACATGCCGATAGCCGAGGCTCCTCGCTTGAAGGAACCAGCTGTCGCCACGGCTAAGAATTCGTCAATACCGTCCCAACGCGACATGTTGCCTCCATGAATGGGATAGTGAATTGCGAAACAGCCATATTAACGCCTCTCTGGGATAATGATAGGGACGGCGGGAGTGATGAAAGGATCGCCTCATGAAGACCCGCGCCGCCGTTGCGTTCGAAGCGAAGAAGCCGCTCGAGATCGTCGAGTTGGACCTGGAGGGTCCGAAGGCGGGCGAGGTGCTGGTCGAAATCATGGCGACGGGAATCTGCCACACGGACGCCTACACGCTCGACGGCTTCGACAGCGAGGGCATCTTCCCGAGCGTGCTCGGCCATGAAGGCGCGGGCGTCGTGCGCGAGGTCGGCGCGGGCGTGACCAGCGTCGTCCCCGGCGACCATGTGATCCCGCTCTACACCCCCGAATGCCGCCAGTGCAAAAGCTGCCTGTCGGGCAAGACCAACCTCTGCACCGCGATCCGCGCGACGCAGGGCAAGGGGCTGATGCCCGACGGCACGACGCGCTTCAGCTACAAGGGCCAGCCGATCTTCCATTATATGGGCTGCTCGACCTTCTCGAACTTCACCGTGCTGCCCGAGATCGCGGTCGCGAAAATCCGCGAAGACGCGCCGTTCCAGTCGAGCTGCTATATCGGGTGCGGGGTGACCACTGGGGTCGGCGCGGTGATCAACACCGCCAAGGTCCAGGTCGGCGACAATGTCGTCATCTTCGGGCTCGGCGGCATCGGGCTCAACGTGATCCAGGGCGCACGTCTGGCCGGTGCCAACAGGATCATCGGCGTCGACATCAACCCCGCGCGCGAGGAATGGGGCCGCAAGTTCGGCATGACCGACTTCCTCAACACCAAGGGTATGAGCCGCGAGGACACGGTCGCTGCGATCGTCCAGCTGACCGACGGCGGCGCCGACTATACCTTTGACGCCACGGGCAACACCGAAGTGATGCGCACCGCGCTGGAAGCCTGCCACCGCGGCTGGGGCACGTCGATCATCATCGGCGTCGCCGAGGCGGGCAAGGAGATCGCGACGCGCCCGTTCCAGCTCGTCACCGGGCGCAACTGGCGCGGCACCGCGTTCGGCGGTGCCAAGGGCCGCACCGATGTGCCCAAGATTGTCGACATGTATATGACCGGCAAGATCGAGATCGACCCGATGATCACCCATGTCATGGGGCTCGAGGAGATCAACAAGGGCTTCGACCTGATGCACGCCGGCGAGAGCATCCGCTCCGTCGTCGTATTCTGACGCGAGTGGCGCCAACTATGAAGTTCGACGTGGTGATTGTAGGCGCTGGCCATGGCGGGGCGCAGGTCGCGATCATGCTGCGCACCCAGAGGTTCGCCGGCAGCATCGCGATCATCGGCGACGAGCCCGAGCTTCCCTATGAACGTCCGCCCTTATCGAAAGAATATTTCGCCGGCGAGAAGGAATTCGAACGCATCCAGCTGCGTCCCGCCAAATATTGGGACGAGCGCGAGGTGACGATGCTGCTCGGCAAGCGCGTCGTATCGGTCGATCCCGTCGGCCACAGCGTCACGACCGACAGCGGCGAGACGATCGGCTATGGCAAGCTCGTCTGGGCGACCGGCGGCGCTCCACGGATGCTGCCGATGCCCGGCGGCGACCTTCCCGGCGTGCAGGGAGTGCGCACCCGCGCTGATGCCGATGCGATGAAGGCCGCGTCCGAAACCGCGAAGCAGATCGTCGTCATCGGCGGCGGCTATATCGGGCTTGAGGCCGCGGCGGTGCTCACCAAGGCGGGTAAGAAGGTCGTGCTATTGGAAGCCCTCGACCGCGTGCTCGCGCGCGTCGCGGGCGCGGATCTGTCGCGCTTCTATGAGAAGGAGCATCGCGACCGCGGCGTCGACCTCAGGCTCGGCGTGTGCGTCGATGCGATCGAGGGCGACACGCATGTCACCGGCGCGCGCCTGTCGGACGGCGAACTGATCCCGGCCGATCTGGTTATCGTCGGAATCGGCATCGTTCCCGCGGTCGAGCCGCTGATCGCGGCGGGCGCCGAAGGCGGCAACGGCGTGCTCGTCGATGCGCTCTGCAAGACGAGCCTGCCGGACATCTATGCGATCGGCGACTGCGCGGCGCATGAAAACCACTTTGCCGAAGGCGCGTGCATCCGGCTGGAATCGGTGCAGAACGCCAATGATCAGGCCAATGTTGTCGCGAAGGGCATCGTCGGCGACGAGGCGCCCTATCATGCGATCCCCTGGTTCTGGTCGAACCAATATGATCTCAAGCTCCAGACCGCGGGCCTCTCGAGCGGGCATGATCGGGCGGTGCTGCGGGGCGACCCTGCGATGCGCAGCTTCTCGGTCATCTATCTGAAAGACGGCAGGGTGATCGCGATCGACTGCGTCAATGCGACCAAGGACTATGTCCAGGGACGCATGATCGTCATCGCGGGGCTGGTGGCGACAGCCGAGCAGCTCGCCGATACCGAAATACCGCTTAAGACACTGATCGCTGCTGCGTCAGAACTCTGACAAAACACTCGCGGGGGACTCGGGTCGGGGGCACCAAGCTTCAACGTTACCGCCATCATATGATAAGCTGAATCTACCGGTGCCGCGTCACCCCCACAGTGCGCGGCTTCGGAAGGACGGCGCGAGCTAGTTGGTCCTTCTCGCGCCGTCCGTTTCGCCTAGCGGCATTTGAGCTCGCCACGATCGAGGGCACGTCCCAAGAGGCCACCCCCAGCGGCGCCGATGATCGTACCCACCGTCCGATCACGCCCGCTATCGAGTTCACGGCCGACAAGCGCGCCGACCGCGGCGCCGATGATCAGGCCGGTGGTGCCGTTATCGCGGCGGCAATAATAGCGGCCATCCTTAGCGCGCCATATGCGGTCGTCATGCGAGAGGCGCCGCGGTTCATAATAACGGCCATAGCTATCGTAGAGGCCGCGATCCTTCGCACGCTTGCCGTGCGCCGGCGCCCAGGGCGGCGGGTCGGCAAATGCCGGCGCGGCTGGTATCGTGAGCGCGGTAAAAAGCGCGGCAGCCAGAAGTTTCTTCACGATCGATCTCCTCGAGTTATGAGCAGCTGAATATAGAGCGCTACCGAAACAAGCGATGAACGATAATTGGCCAACTCCTGCCTAACATCGCGGGCTCATGTTGCCGTGCCCGTCGGATTTGCCGTCAAAGCGCGAGCAGCCAGCCGGCTAGGCCGCCCCCGAGCACGAGCGCGGGCATGACGAGCTTGCCTTTTCCGCGCCAAGGAATCAGCGACCCTCGTCACGAACGATCGCGCCAAGCTGGTGTCCGCGATCGGCGAGCGCGCCGGCAAAGGCGCGCGCATCCAAGATCATCCTATTCGTCAGCCATGCCCACGTGGGATTGGATCAACGCGCCCCTGTCGACGAACCAGCGTAGATCCGAGTACGATATTCTCATCGCTAGCCGGGATGGTAGCATATCTTGCGTGCACGCTAGAATTTGACCGAAGCGCGCACGCCGTAGGTTCGCGGCGCGGTCGTGCTCGCCACAAGGAAGTTCGTTACCGGCGCCAGCGTCTGGAATGTCGGCGTGCGGTCGTTTTCGATATTGCGCACGAAGCCCGCGATCGACCACTGCCCGTCGCTTGGACCGAAGCTGATCTGCGCGTTTGAGCTCCACGTCGATCCCTCAAGCTGCTGCGGCAGATATTGGAAGGAAATATAGCGCTTCGTCTTATATTGGGTGTCGACGCTGAAGGTCAGGCCATAATCGCCGACCTCGATCGTTTGCTGCGCCGACAGATTCACCGTCCATTTTGGCGAATTATACGCGGGGAAACCCGAGCAATCGACGTTGACGAGCGTGGCGCTGTTCGGACGCACTGCGCAACCGGTGAGCGGGGGCGGCACGGTGTTGCCGGTCGAATAGACAAAGCTCTTCGTCGTCGTATCGAGATACTGCACATTCGCGCTGAGCAAGGTCGTGGGTGTGACGAGGAAAGCGGACTCGACCTCGACGCCCTTGATCGTCGACGAGCCAATATTGCGCGTCTGATTCGCGGTGCGGCCGGCAAGATCGAGCCCAACGAAATTGACCTGCTGATCGCGATATTTCCAATAGAAGCCCTCGATATTGAGCTGCAGCCTGTTATCGAACAGGCGGTTCTTCGAACCGATCGTGTAGGCGGTGATATATTCGGGGTCATAGGTTTCAAAACCGAGCGCGCTCGAAAAGCCGCCGGAGCGGAAGCCCGTTTCGACGCTGGCATAGACGAGCGAGCGCGGTGCGAGGTCGAATTCGATCGCAGCGCGCCAAGTCATGCGGCTGTTAGTCAGGCGATTGTTCTGGTTGCGCTCCGACCGCACGACAATCGCACCGCCGCCGACCGGCACTGCGGGAGGCCCGCCCGCCGCCGGGAAGGGAAAGGGCAACTGCGAGAAGCTGTCGACATAGGGGAAGAGCGGCGCATTGGGGCAGCTCGGGCCCGCGGGCGTGACGATCTGACAGACGATCGTGCCGCTGGTGCCGCGATCGTGATAGGTCTTGCGGTCGCGCGTGTAGCGGACCCCGCCGACAATCCTGAGCCGGTCGGTAACATTGGCGGTCAGCCGGCCGAAGGGTGCCAAGCTCTTGGTCGTGAGCTTGCTCTTCGAGATCGACGCGAGCGCGGCGATGAAGATGCCGCCATTCTTCACGTCGATCGTCTCGTCATAATAGAGCGCGCCGAGGGTGTAGTCGAAGATGCCGATCCGATTGCCCGCGAAGCGCGCCTCAAGCGAGAATTGTTCGTCGGTCTCGCGCGTCCGCGCGATGAAGGCCGCAGCGTCGGCGAGATAGTCGAGCTGCGACACGCGGAAGGCGGGGATTAGCGTTAGCGTGCCAATTTCGCTTTCCCACGCTATCTCGGCATTGACGCCGTAGAAATTATTGTCGCGGAACGGATAGGGCGCAAGGTCGGTGAGGTTGCGTCCCGCGGGGCCCGCCGAACCCGTGCGGCGGAACGCCTGCGCGGCGGGCGTGTAGAGCCCTTCCGACCGCGGCAGGTTCGACGGAACGAAGACATAGCCCGCAACCGAACCCGCATATTGATAGCGGCCGAGATATGTGACGCTGGCGCCCGCGCCGCCCTGATGGAAATAGTCGCCGGCAAAGCGCACCGTCAATTCGGGGGTCAGCTCGGCGAGCATCTGGACGCGCAGCGCCTGCGTCTGATCGTCGGCGGTGCCGTCCTTATAATAGCCGTTACGGTCCTGCAATGCGCCCGACACGCGGATCGCACCATTCTCGCCCATCGGCGCGTTGATCGCGCCTTCGACAAAGATATTCTCATAGCTCGCGTAGCTTGCGGTCGCATAACCCGAAAACTCGCCGGGTTTCGGCCGCGTTGGAATGACGTTAATCGCGCCGCCGGTCGCGTTGCGGCCGTAGAGCGTGCCCTGCGGTCCCTTCAGCACCTCGATCCGGTCGAGGTCGAAAAAGGCGCCCGAGGTCGAGGTCGGGCGGCCGATATAGACGCCGTCATAGTTGAACGCGATCGCTGGATCGCTCGTCGGGACGAGCGTGAAATTGCCGACACCGCGCACGAAGAGCAGATTGCCGGTGCTCGACGGTTCGACGGTCAGCGCTGGCGTCAGATTGCCGAGCGTGGTGACGTCGGTGACGCCCGCCTTCGACAGTTCGTCGCCCTGCACGACGTCGACCGCGATCGCCGCGCGCTGCAGACTTTCCTCGCGCCGCTGCGCCGTGACGATGATGTCCTGCAGCCCTTCGCTGGCGTCTTCGGCCGGCGCCTCCTGCGCCTGCGCCGTCCCCGCCAGCGTCATTGCCGCCAGCGACACCGAAATCGTCAAAAGCCTGCGTCTCATCGAAAATTCCCCCAATTATCTTTTTTGATATCGTCAGCCGTTCCGCTCGATGCGGAACGGCAACTGCGTGAAACCATAAAGTCCGGCATTTGTGCCGACCGTCGGCTCGCCGCCCGTCAGCGTCACGCCGGCTTCGACCAGCGCCTCGAGCAGCACTTCCATTTCGATCCGCGCAAGATGCATGCCGGCGCACATATGCGGGCCCGTCCCCCAAGCGAGATGATCGCGCGCGTCGCGCGTCACATCGAAGCGGTCGGGATCGCGGTAATGGCGCTCGTCATGGTTCGCGCAGCCGTAAAGGAGCATCACCCGCGCGCCCTTGGGCACAGTGAAGCCCTCGACCGCATAATCCGCGGCCGCAACGCGAGAGAACCAGCGCAGCACCGACCTGTGGCGTACGCCTTCAAGCACCGCGCCGGGAATCAACTCGGGGCGTTCGTTCAGCAGCGCCCATTGCGCGGGATGCCGAGCCAGATTGTGAAGCAGATGCCCCTTGGCTAGAATCGTCGTGTCGAGGCTGGGGATGACATAGGCGCTGATCGCTGCCATCGCCTCGGCCGGCGACAGACGTCCGCTCTTCGCCGCGGCGAACAGTTCGCCCGCCCAGCTGCCGCTGCGCACGGTTTCCTCGCTCAGCGTCGCCATGAAGGCGAACGCCTCTTTCATCTTCGCGCCGTCGGCGGGGTCGAAGTCGGGACCGATGACGTTGAACGCAGCTGCCGCCCACTCGAGCATGCGGTCGCGCCCGACCTCAGGCAGCCCGACGAGGTGCGACACCGCCTCGACCGGCAGGAACGCCGCAAGATCCTTCATCGCGTCGAATTCGCCCACACCCGTGAGCGCGGCGACGCGCTTCGCGACGAGCGCCTTCAGGTCGGCGCGCGCGCCTTTGAGCATCGCGGGCGACAGCGGTCGCGCGACAGTCGAGCGCATCCGGCGATGGATATCGCCGTCGGTCTGGATGACGTTGAGCCCCTTCGGCGCGTTGAAGACGTCGCTGAAACCCACCCCCTCGCCGCTGATGAGCCGGTCCGACGCGCGCAGCGCCGCCTGCACATCGGCGAAGCGGCCGATGGCATAGACGTCGGGATGGCAGAGCCGGACGACCGGCCCCGCGTCGCGCAGCCGGCTGTAATCGGCGAAGGGGTTCTTCAGGCTGGCGGGCGCGAACAGATTAAGGTCGAGGCTCGGCACCCCGTCTTGATCGGTCATGGACAGCGCCTCGCCCATCAGAACTGGTACCGCGCCTTCACCCCATAGGTGCGCGGCGCGCCGGGCAGGTGGACGTCGTTACCGCCCGTCCCCTCGGCCGCGCCGGCGAAATAATATTCGCCGCCAAGGTTGCGCCCGAACAGCTGGAGCGAGAAGCCCGAGTCCTTGACATTCCAAGTCACCGACGCGTTGACCAGATGATAGGCATCCTGATCGAGCCGGTTGTCCGGTTCCCAATAATAGCGCGATTTGAAGCCGTCGGTCGCGTTGAGTTCGAATTCGCCGATCGGCGTGTCGAAGCGATAGGTGATGCCCAGCGAGTAGGAGAATTTGGGGGCGGACGGCAGGCGATAGCCGCTGAGATCGCACGGCGCCGAGGTGAAGCCGCCGACGACGCCGGGGCCGACGATGCGCGGCGTGGTGCACGTGCCGCCGGGGAAATCATTGAACTTCGCATCGAGTATCACAAAGCCGCCGTTGATCGTCAGCCCGTCGGTCGGCGCGAGCACGAAATCGGCGTCGATGCCCTTGATATGTGCCGAGGCAGCATTGAAAAGGACGGACCCGCCCGGAGGCGCCGGCGGCGCGGTGGAGCGCAACTGGATATCCTGATAATCATAATAGAAAGCCGCGACGTTGAAGCGCAGCATCCGGTCGAACAGGTCCGACTTTAACCCGACCTCGAACGCATCGAGCACTTCAGGACGCGATGGCGGGTTGGTGAAGCTGATCGGGTTGTAACCGCCCGACTTAAAACCGCGGTTATACGAGACATAGGCGTGAACATCGGGGGTGATGTCCTGCGCGAGAACCAGTTTGTAGGTGAGTTTTCCGAACGTCACATCGGTGTCAATGCCGCCCGGAAAGCCTGCGAAAGGCTGACCGGGTTGGGTCACAAAGCCGGGCGGAAAGCCGGGGATCGAATTGGGGCGGCCGACAAGCGGCTCGACAAGACCAGTCAGCGTCTTGCGATCGCTCGTGTAACGCAGGCCAAGCGTCACACGGGTTGCCGGGGTGAAGCTGTAGGTGGCTTCGCCGAAGCCTGCGTAGGAACGTGTTTTCTGATTGCCGGTCGTCCGCGACGGCGGCGGCGGCGGGCAGACATTGCTCACGCAATAGGCGTAGACGTCGGTCTGTATTACCGTGTCGTCGTCGTAGAAGAAGCCGCCGACGATCCATTGCAGCGGCTCGCTGCTGTTCGAAGCAAGTTGTAGTTCCTGGCTCCAGGTCTTCGCCGACTGGCGACCCGACAGGTTGATCGCGCCCTGCCCCGGTATCGCTGTGCCGAGGTTGCCACTCTGCACCGACTGGCTCGGCGAGCGATTGTTGATATAGCCGGTTATGCTGGTGAGCGTCGCAAAGCCCAGATCCTGTTCGGCCTTGAGCGAAAGGCTGTATTGGCGCTGCTTGGCGAAAGGTTGGATGCGATAGGCGTTGTTATACTCGCCAAGGAACACCGAGCCGTCGGCGCCTGTCGAGCCCGGATAGATGTAAGCCGAATTGCCCTGGTCGCTCTCGGTCTTGTCATAGAAGCCGCGTAGCGTGATCGTCGTGTTGGGGGTCGGCTCCCACTTGAGCTTGCCTTGGAAACCGATGTCCTTGAACTTGTACGCTTCGGTATCGAGGAAAACGTTCCGGCCCCAGCCTTTGCCCTGATTGATGTAGAGTGCGGCGAAATTGGCCGATAGCGTGTCGCTGATCGGGGTCGAGCCGTAGAAATTGGCCTGCACCGTGTCGTAATTCGCATAGCTGATCGAAGCGTCGACCTCGGGCGTGCCGCCAGGTTCCTTGGTGATCACGTGGATCAGACCGCCAGTCGAGTTGCGACCATAGAGCGTGCCCTGCGGGCCCTTGAGCACTTCGATGCGCTCGATATTGTTGAAGGCAAAGGACGAAGCAGCCGAGTTGGGCAGATACAGCCCATCGACATAGGTCGCGATCGGCACTTCGGTCGAATAGCCCGCGGTGGTCGTGCCGACGCCGCGCAGGAAGGCATTGGTGCCGACGAGCGTGCGGGTGAAGCTGAGGCCCGGAGTGGCCTGCGGCAGGTCGACGACGCTCTGGATCCCCTGCGTCTTCAGCATCTCGCCGTCGAAGGCGGCAATACTGATCGGAACGTCCTGCATATTCTGCGCGCGCTTGTTCGCGGTGACCACGATGTCGCCGACACCGGATTTGGGCGTATCCGCAGCGTCCGATTCGGCCTCTTGCGCCGCGACGGGCATTGCCGCGATGAGGCAGCCGAGGGCCACGGATGTCTTGAGCAGGCTCGGTACGAAACGCATTTCACTCTCCCTGTCGCGTCACCTTTTGGCGATCGCCGTTTCGGCCGGACGGCCATTCAGTAAAATATGATCTTTATTAAAAAAACTATTTTCTTATGTCAAACACAGTTTTTTACATTCAGTAGATTAGCCAAATCCCGGAAATCAGCGCAAATAGCCCTTGCCCTTTGCTACGCGCTCCTTGAGCGCAGCGAGCTGGACCGCGTCGCGATAAAGGCCGGCGCGCACGACTCCGGCGATGCGATGAAGATTCCGAACGTCTTTCGTCGGATCGCCATCGAGGAGCACGAGGTCGGCGATCTTACCCGGCGCGACGCTGCCCATGGTCGCAGTGCGGCCCATGAAAGCTGCGGCATCGCTCGTCGTCATCTGCAGGATGCGCAGCGGCGATAGCCCCGCGCTGGCGAGCTCATCGAATTCCTGGTGGAGCGCGAAGCCGGGAATTTCCCAGCCGCCACCGCTCGCATCGCTGCCCGCGAGCATCGGTACGCCCTCCTCGTCGAGCAGCTTCACCAGCCGTAGGCTAGCTGCGTAGCCTTGCCGCATCGTCGCGCGGTCAGCGGGGGCGTAGATTTTCTTGAAGTCGGCAGTGACCTCGCGCCACGTCTCGACCGTCGCGGGCGGCATGAAGCGCAGGTTGGGATCGCGTGCGAAGGCCGGATCGTCGGCGGTGTAGATCGCCTTCAGCCGGATCAGCGTCGGCACCTGCCAGTTGCCCGCGGCTTTGAGCTTTTGCATCGCGGCACGGCATGTTGGCTCATCAAAGCCATTAAGCGCGGCACGCATCGGCGCTACTCCCCCAGCCTCATGAGCGGCCGCGGCAGGATTGACCACGCGTTTGAGCAAGGCCCATTCGGCGAGCTTTTCGAGGATATGCGACTTGATTGCCGGAATCTCGGGAAATTCGGTCTTGGCGTGGACGTCGGCGAGTATGCCGTCGCCGTTCTTGGCGCAGGCAATCAACAGGCCGTTAGCAGGGCCGAGATGCTCGATCGAATGCATGCCATGCTGCGCGGCGGTCACGACACCGACGCCGGGGGGAACATGGCCGGCGACCGGAATGCCGAGCTTCCGGCCTTCATCAAGCGCGGCGAAAAGGACCGGTCCGCTAACAAACCCCACTTTGATGAAATCGGCACCGCGCGCTTTTTCGTCGCGCACCGTGGCGCGTACCTGATCGGGTTTCGATGCGTTCATCGGCGTGAGCAGAGCGCCGGGCATCGCGAGTACGGCCGGGGCATCGAGCGTGAGCGGAAGCTTCGATTCACGTCGCTCGTCGAGCATTGTGTCCGATCCCGACATCTGGCGAAAGCCGGTGACGCCATTGGCGAGCATCAACGCCAAATCGCCGCTCGGATCCACCGGCCCCAGCGGATGCGCGTGCATGTCGTTAAAACCGGGGACAAGGAATTTGCCCGTGGCATTGACGCGTTGGACGTCGGTGTCGGCCGGGGCGTCCGTCCCGACACTCAAGATGCGCCCCTTGTCAATCAGCACATTCTGCGCCGGCGTCAACGTCCCTGTCGCGGGGTCGACGACGGTCACGCCGGCGAGCAGCAGCTTGCCGCCGGGCTCGATCCGCGTCACGGGCCGATCGGGCTCGCGCGTAACATAGGTCAGTCCAGCATAGGTGAGACTGATCGCCGCTACCGTGCCGATCAGCGTCTTGCGTTTCCAACCCATTTTCTCTCCCTCGCACTTTTGTGTTTTCGTAGATCAGGCAGCAACCAGCTCGGCGCCCTTCAACGACAAGATCGCGCGCGCCTCGTCGGGTGTGGCGATCTCGAGCCCCAGTCCTTCGATGATCTTGCGCGCCTGGATCACCTGTTGCGCATTGGATTCGGCAAGCTTGCCCGCGCCGATCCAGAGTGAATCCTCGAGGCCGACGCGAACATGGCCGCCCATCGCCGCCGCGGTCGCCGCGACCTTCATCTGCGCCGATCCGGCGCCGAGCACGGACCAGACATAGTCATCGCCGAACAGCCGGTCGGCAGTGCGCTTCATATGCATGATCTCGTCGGGATGCGCGCCGATGCCCCCCATCAGACCAAAGACGGTCTGAATGAACAGCGGCCCCTTCACGACGCCTTCACGCCAGAAATAATGGAGATTGTGAAGATGCGCGGTGTCATAGCATTCGAACTCGTAGCGCGTGCCGCCGGGGGTCAGCGTGTCGAGCACATATTGGATATCGCCATAGGTGTTGCGGAAGACGAGATCGCGGCTGCCCTCAAGCATCGGGCGTTCCCACTCATGCTTGAACTCCTTGAAGCGCTTCAGCATCGGGAACAGCCCGAAGTTCATCGACCCCATGTTGAGGCTCGCCACTTCCGGCTGGAACGCTGCAGCCGGTGCAACGCGCTCTTCGACCGTCATGAAGGGGGCGCCGCCCGTCGTCACATTCATGACGACGTTGGAGCGCGCCTTGATAGAGCGCAGGATGGGGCCGAACGCGCCGAGCGACTGGTCGGGACGGCCCGTCTTCGGATCGCGGGCGTGGAGGTGAACAATCGCGGCCCCTGCCTCAGCGGCACCGACCGCGGCGTCGGCGATCTCTTCCGCGGTCACCGGCAGGTGCGGCGACATCGATGGCGTGTGGATCGATCCCGTGACGGCGCAGGTGATGATGACCTTGTTACGCATGCTGCTCCCATTCCCTTGCTTCTTGCCGCGATGCTCACGGCGCCTTACCCATATTTTGCCGATTCGCTCGAATGTTGCGAATAAATATATATTGCACAAAAAAATCTAGAGTGGCAAAGAGAAAGCGCAAATGATGCGCGGGCAGCCGGTCCGCCGCGGCTTTAGGGGATTGGATGATGAGGCTTTTGCGGTTCGAAAACGGCGGCGCGCCGCGGCTCGGCGTATTGCAGGACCATCGGATCGTCGCGCTCGACGCGCTGGCGGACTCTTATCCCACGATGCTATCGGTGGTCGCGGGCGGCGACGCGGCGCTTGCCGACATTCGCGCTCTTCTCGCCGGTACGCCCGAAACCCTCGCACTCGATTCGGTCCGCCTGCTCGCGCCGATCGAACGACCGGGCAAATATCTCGCGATCGGGATGAATTTTCGCAAACATGTCGCCGAAGCGGAAGCGCTAGGGGTTGAGGCGCCGAAACGACAATTCTGGTTCAACAAACAGACGAGCTGCCTTTCGGGCCCCTTCGACGACATCGATCCCGGCGTGACCGAACAGCTCGACTATGAAGTCGAGCTCTGCGTCGTCGTCGGCAGACCCGCTAAAGGTGTCAGCGAAGCCGACGCCAAGGATCATGTCTTTGGCTATACCGTCGCCAACGATGTCTCGGCGCGCGACTGGCAGATGCATTCGCCGACTTTCACCATGGGCAAGTCGTTCGATACCCATGGCCCGATCGGTCCGTGGATCGTGACCGCCGACGAAATCAGCGACCCCCATGGGTTAAGGCTGAAATGCATGGTTAACGATGATGTCCGGCAGGATAGCGACACCAATCAACTGATCCACAATATATGGGCACAGATCGCCTATCTCTCGACCGCCTTCACGCTCGACCCGGGTGATCTGATCGCAACGGGCACGCCCGAAGGCGTCGGAGTGGCCCGCAACCCGCAGGTTTTCCTGCAGCCGGGCGATGTGGTGCGATGCGAAGTCGAAAAAATCGGCGCGATCGTGAACACGGTGGCCGCGCGCGCCGCCTGACGAAGCACATGGGAGAGAAACATGCCGGTCCTGGGATTATTGTCTTACACGCTTGAAGTGCCTTCGCTCGAAGAAGGCGTCCAATTCTACACCGACGCAGGATTGCAGGCATCGACCGCGGGCGATGTCGCGCGCTTCCGTTGCGCCGGGCAGGATCGGGATTCGGTCGTGCTGATGGCAGGCTTTCCCAAGAAGCGGCTGCATCATGTGACGCTACGCGCTGAAGGGCTCGATGCGATCGCGGCGGATATCGCATCCGCCGGTGGACAGGTCGTACCGGCGCCCGCGGGCCATGACGAGAGCGGGCTTTGGGCTGTCGATCCGAATGGCGCCCTTTATCATCTCGTCGAGTGCCCCGCCGATGCTGCGTTGGCGGCGGAAACGCCGTTCGAGATCAATGCTCCGGGGCGTCTCGTCCGCAAGGGGCGGCCGGCGATCCTGCCCGGCAGCGCCTACTCTCCGGCCCGCCCGCGCAAGCTAGGGCATGTGATGATGTTCTCGCCCGACGTGATGGCGAGCGTCAGGTTCGTGACCGAAGGCCTTGGCATGGGACTTGCCGACCATTCGGAGGATATTGTCGCCTTCACTTGCGTGCGGAAGAACAGTGACCATCATGTCCTCGCCTTCGGCAAGTCGCCCGGAATCGGCTTTCATCACGCGAGCTTCCAGGTCGGCAATCCCGACGAGGTCGGACGCGGCGGGCGGGCGCTCGTCGAAAAGGCCGGTCGCGGCGACTGGGGCTTTGGCCGCCATGCGATCGGATCGAATTTTTTCCATTATATCCAGGATCCGTGGGGCAGCTGGTTCGAATATTATTCGGACATGGACCATATCGAGGATTATTCGGCGTGGACACCGACCAACTATGCGCCGCAGGACAGCCTCGTGAGCTGGGGCCCGCAAACGCCGCCCGATTTCATTACCAATTATGAAGTCGAAACGGAAACCGCCTGATGTCGCTTGAAACCGATGTCCTGATCGTCGGCGGCGGACCTGCAGGACTCGCCGCGGCGATCGAGCTCGGCACGCGCGGGGTTAGAGTGTTGCTCGTGGAGAAGAACGAACGCGGCGGGATGGCGCCGCGCGCGAAGACGACCAATGTTCGCACGCGCACCCATCTTCGCCGCTGGGGCATCGCGGACAAGCTCGCCGAGGAAGCGCCCTTCGGAGTCGATTATCCCAACAACATGATCTTTGTGACGCGGCTCACCGGACACGAGCTCGCGCGCTTTTCCGACGCGTTCAATGCAGCGCCGGCGAGGAACGATCTTTATCCCGAGCATGCGCAATGGGTCCCACAGTATAAGCTCGAAAAAGTGATGCTCGACAAGGCGCGGAAGCTGCCGAGCGTCGAGATACGGTTCGGAACTGAGTTCTTGAATGCGAAACAGGCTGCCGACGGCGTGAGCGCCATGCTCGGCGCGGCCGAAGGGCCGACCAGCGTTCGCGCGCGCTACCTGATCGGCGCTGATGGCGCGCGCAGCAGCGTCCGCGACCTGATCGGCGCGACGATGGAAGGCACGCCGGGTCTTTCGCACAGCTACAACATCATCTTCTGTGCGCCCGGACTCGCGGAGGCTCACAGCTTCGGCCTCGCCGCCATCTATTGGCAGATCGGCAAGCAGGGTTTCAGCGCGATCGGCCCCATGGACAAGGGCGACAAATGGTTCTTCATGCCCGGCGGCGCCAAGCCCGGATATCGCCTCAGCCATGAAGAGGCGCAGGGGTTGATCGCCGAGCGCACCGGCATCGACCTCCCCTACGAGATATTGAGCGCCGATTTCTGGACCGCCAGCGACCTGCTGGCCGACCGCTATTCGGACGGACGCATCCTGCTCGCGGGCGATGCCTGCCACCTTCACCCGCCCGCGGGGGGCTATGGCATGAACATGGGGATCGGTGACGGCGTCGATCTCGGCTGGAAGATCGCCGCAACACTGCAAGGCTGGGGCGGCAACGACTTGATTGCGACTTATGAAAGCGAACGCCGGCCGGTGCACCGCAAGGTGATCGACGAGGCGGTGGCCAATTTCCAGATCTATCTCGCCGCGCCGCCCCCCGAACTCGAAGACGATAGCGAAGTCGGCGCCGCGATCCGCGCCAAGATGGGGGCGGGCATCCAGGCCTCGAAGGGCCGCGAATTCCACACGCTCGGAACCGTACTCGGCCTTGGTTATGAGGGCTCGCCGATCGTCGCGGGCGAGAGTGGAGAGCCGCCAGCGCACGACGGCGCTGTCTATGCGCCGACCGCACGACCCGGCTATCTCGCGCCGCACGCCTGGCTTGCCGACGGACGCTCGCTCTACGATCTCTTCGGACAGGGATTCACCCTGCTCGCCGCCAAGAATGCCGATCCGGCGCAAGTCGTCGCGGCAGCAGGCGATGCAAAAGCGCTCGGCATTCCGTTGACCATCATCCATCCCGACGGCGTCGACGTTGAAGCTCTCTACCAGGCGCCGCTCGCGCTGATCCGGCCCGACCAGCATGTCGCATGGCGCGGCGCGGTCTGGACGCATTTCCTGGGTCAAGCCACGGGCCACGCGGCGGAGGCGGCGCTGTCTTGACCGCCACCGACCTTCGCGCTCAGCTCGATGACGCGCCGATGGGCCGTGCGCAGGTGATCGCGGTCGCGCTGACCTTCCTGCTGTCGGCGCTCGACGGTTATGACGTGTTGTCGGTCACCTTCGCGGCGCCCGCGATCACCGCCGCCTGGGGTATCGGCAAGGCCGCGCTCGGCATCGTCTTGTCCGCGGGACTGGCCGGCATGGCGCTCGGCTCCTTCCTGCTCGCACCGCTCGCCGACGTCGTCGGGCGCAAGACGATGGTGCTGATCGCGCTCGTGCTGATGGCGGCCGGGATGTTCGCTTGCGCCTATGCGACCAGTCTTGAGGAACTCGCCATCTGGCGCGTGATCACCGGGCTCGGGATTGGGAGCTGCGTCGCGGTGATCAATCCGGTCGCGGCCGAGTTCGCCAATGCGAAGCGACGTCCGCTCACCGTCGCGATCATGGCGATCGGCTATCCCGTCGGCGGAGTGATCGGCGGGATCATCGCGGCAATCCTCCTCAAACATTATGACTGGCCCGCTGTATTCCTGGCCGGAGTCATCTGTGCGGTGATCCTCTTCCCGCTCGTCGTCTGGCTGTTGCCTGAATCGCCAAGCTATCTAGCCACCCGGCGAAAACCCGGCAGCCTCGATCGTCTCAACGCGGTGCTCGCCCGCATCGGCCATGCGCCCGTCCCCGCCCTGCCCGACACGACCGCCCAGCGGCAACGCGGCTATGCCGCGGTCTTCGCGCCAGGTCAGATCGGTGCGACGGCATGGATCACCAGTGCGAATATCCTCTTCACCTTTGCCGTCTATTTCGTGTTGAGCTGGCTACCGCAGATGGTTGCCGATGCTGGCTACGCACCTTCGAAGGCGAGCAGCGTATCGGCGCTTTCGAGTACGGCCGGCGTTATCGGCGGGCTTATCCTTGGCTGGCTCGCGCAGCGCGGCCAGCTGCGCAGCCTCGTCGCGGGTGCCATGATCGGCCTTGGCCTAGCTACGATTTTCTTCGGCTTCGTCCCGCCCTCACTCGCCCTTTTAATGGTCGCCGCAGGCGCCTGCGGCTTCTTTCTCTTCGGCGGCGCAACGGGCCTCTATGCCACGCTTGCCACGACCTTCGGCGACGAAGCGCGCGCCTCGGGAAGCGGCTTCGTCATCGGCGCCGGCCGGGTCAGCAGCGCGATCGCGCCGCTCGTCGCAGGCTGGCTTTTCGCGAGCGGGCTCGGCCGCGCTGAGGTCACGACCGTTTTCGGGCTTTGCGCGATCGTCGCGGGGCTGATCATTCTCTGGGGCTGGAAAAGGTTTCGTCCTGCATGACCTATCTTCGCAACTGCTGGTATATGGCCGCCTGGGCCGACAAGGTCGGTGCCGATGCCATGCTCGCGCGCCGCCTGCTCGACGAACCGATCGTCCTTTCGCGCGATGGCGACGGCAAACCCTATGCGCTGTTCGACCGCTGCCCGCACCGCTTCGCACCACTGAGCGTCGGGCATCGCGAATCCGACGGGATCACCTGCGCCTATCATGGGCTCGGCTTCGGGACCGACGGCGGCTGCGTCCGCAATCCTCACGGCGCTGTCACGAGAGCATTGCGCGTGAAGAGCTACCCGGTCGTCGAGGCGCACCGCGCGTTGTGGATATGGATGGGCGATCCCGCGCTCGCCGATCCGGCAACGATACGCGACCTGTCCTTCCTTGCCGACGCGCCCAACACCGCATTCAACAAGGGCTATCTGCTCGGCGAGGGCCATTACCAGTTGTTCGTCGACAATATCCTCGATCTCTCGCACACCGACTATCTGCACCCGGAGACGCTTGGCGGCGGATCGATCACCCGCACGCCCGCAGAGATCGAGGAACGCACCGACGGCAGCATCTTCGTCGCGTGGCACCCGATGAACGAAGTTCCGATCCCGCTTGTCGCCGATCGTCTGCCCGAAGGGGTGACGCGCGTCGACAGCTGGACCGAGGTCGAATGGAGCGCGCCTGGGGTGATGAAGCTCGTCAATGGCATGGTGCCCGCGGGCACCCCGCGCGCCGAGGGCGGCAATGCGATCAACGTCCATATTTTCACGCCCGAGACCGCGTCGACAACGCATTATTTCTTCGCTTCGACACGCGATTTCCGGGTCGATGACGCCGATTACAATGAGCTGACGCGCCAGACACGCGCGCGCATCTTTTCGACCGAGGACGAGCCGATGATCGCTGCGCAGCAGTCGCGGATCGGCGACAGTGATTTCTGGTCGTTGAAGCCCGCCTTGCTCAAGATCGACAAGGGTGCGGTGCTGGTGCGCCGCAGGATGGACGCGATGATCGCCGGTGAAGCCGCTACGGGAGAGAAATTATGATTATTCGTGGACCGCTGGCCGGCGCTGCATTTGCGGCCGCTCTCATTCTGTCGCCGGCGATGGCTTCCGACGCGCCCGCCGTGCAAGAAGCCTTCTATACCACGGGCACCGGATCGGGCCCGGTCCCCAAAGCGAAACGCGCACAGCCAGCCAATGTCCTGATCGCGGGCGACCAGATAATGATGATCGACGTCGGCGACGGCGCGACCGAACAGCTGGGCAAGATCGGCGTGCCTATCCAGAATGTGCAGACGCTGTTCATCAGCCATCTGCATTTCGATCACACGGGCGGGCTTTTTGCGCTGATCTCGCGCCGTTTCCAGGTGCTGACGCCGGGCGCGCTCACCATCTACGGTCCGCCGGGAACGAGGGCGACGATCGATGCGATGCTCGCGGCGATGCAACCCGCGGTCACCGCACAGAGCAATATCCGCGCGCGATCCAAGGTGCCGCCCGAGGATATGGTGAAAGTCGTCGAGCTTTCGGACGGCTGGACCGGAAAGATCGGCGGCGTCACTGTCACCGCAGCGTCGAACAGCCACTATATCCTTCAGCCCGAAGCGCCCGGGAAGAAGGACACCTATGCCTTCCGCTTCGACACGCCGACGCGCTCGATCGTCTATACCGGCGACACTGGACCGAGCGCAGCGACCGAGATTCTCGCCAAGGGCGCCGACATGCTGTTCAGCGAGATCATGGATCCCGCGGCGGCGCTGGAGAATCTCAAGAAATCACGCCCCGACATTCCGCCGCCGGCGCTCGCGGCGGTCGAGGCGCATTACCGCAGCCAGCATCTCTCGCCCGACGAGGTCGGCAAAATGGCAGCGCGCGCGAGCGTAAGGTCCTTGGTTCTGACCCACAATGCGATCGACGACGCGGCACTTCCGGCGGCGAAGGCGGAAGTCGCGGTGCATTACAAAGGCCCGATCAGTTTCGCCGAGGATCTGCAGAAGTTCTGACTTGCCGGTGGAATCCGACGGAATATTGTGAGAAAAGCAGATTATAGAGTAAAGGACAGAATATCGATATGTTGTCGCGAACCGAAACTGCCCAACGCGAAGCGGGGAGCCCGAAGAGTCAGGCGACGCTCGCGTATGAGGCGATCCGGGGTGACATATTGGCCGGCCGCCACGCCCCCGACAAGAAACTGAAAATCCAGGATCTGGCGAGCGATCTCGACGTCAGCCCGGGGGCTGTCCGTGAAGCGCTGTCGCGGCTGGTGCCCGAACAGCTTGTCGTTTCGCGCGATCAGCGGGGCTTCGTGGTCGCGCCACTCTCGATCGCCGACCTTGAGGACCTTACCGACCTGCGGTGCGAGATCGAGGAAATCGCGCTGCGCCGCTCGGTCGAGCGCGGCGATGTGAATTGGGAAGCCAACCTGCTTGCCGCTGCACACCGGTTGCGGTCCATCCCGCTCCGAATTGACGGCGACGTAGTGCTGCGCCGGGAATGGGTCGACGCGCACGCTGCCTTTCACGCCGCGCTCGTCGCCGCATGTGGTAGCCGCCGCCTGCTCACGCTTCATGCCCAGCTTTACGAACAATCCGAGCGTTATCGTGGACTGTCGGCGCATCTTGAGACTGACCGCAACGTCGCGCACGAACATCAGGAAATCGTCAACCTCGCTCTCGCACGCGATGCGGACGGGCTGGTGGACGCGACGCTCGATCATTTAAGAACGACGACAAAGTTAATTGCAGGATCCGTGCGGCAATAGGTGGCCGATGCTGATAAAGTCTGCATTTGACAAGAGTGGACGGAGCGAGGCGCCGTGTGTGAGCATGGTGGCGTTCCCCTCAAGCCATTGCTGGCCGCGGCATGGGGATGATCTTTGCCATTTTGCGGAGGTTTTGGGCGGCGGCTGCGAGGTGGAACTCGTCGCGGGCGCCATTGGGGCCGCGTAATCGCAGCCGGTCGAGCCGAAGGATGCGTATGAGGTGGGCGAACAGCATCTCGACCTTCTTTCGCTCACGACGCGAGGTGATCCATTCGTCTTCCTGGGCGATCACACGGGCAAGGTCGCGGGCACCTTCATGGACCGAGCGCAGCACCTTGCGCGGCTCCGCGCCAGGGCAGCAGCGTGGCTTGAGCGCGCATGCATCGCAGTCGAGCTTGCTGGCGCGGTAGCGATAAAGACCATCAGCGTTTGGCCGGTTGTGATCGACATGGCCCGTCCGGCGGAAGCGCCTCAGCTGCTTGCCCGCCGGGCAAGTGTAATGATCCAGCTTATGATCGAACAAGAAGTCGGAGCGATCGAAGGCGCCGTCAGCACGAGCGGACTTGTCGAACACCGGGATATGCGGCTCGATGTCGCGTTCGTTCACAAGCCAAGCGAGCATCTCGGCCGAGCCATAACCGGTGTCACCGATCAGCTTGCGCGGCCAAAGCCCGAGGTCGTCATGCACGCGTGCGATCATCCGCTTCGCCGCGGTGACCTCCGCCTGCCGCACCGCCGTGCTCGCCTCGACATCGACGATCACTGCGTGGTCGACGTCGATCAGATAGTTGGTCGCATAGCAGAACTCGGCGCGGCCGCCGTGCGCCGAGGTGTAGCGCGACGCCGGATCCGACGGCGATATACGGGGCGATACCGCCTGGCTCGCCGCTCCGAACGCTGCATCATCCAGCACCGCCAGATACTCATCAACCGCGCGCGTCGACAGCTCCGCGGGCAAGCCCTCTTCACCGCTGTAAAAGGTCTGGCGATTGGCCTCTGCCCGGATCAGGCTCGCATCGACCGCAAAGCCCTCACCGCCGACAAGTCCCTCTGCCATGCAGCGCGACACCGTCATCTCGAACAGCTTGCGGAGCAGATCGCTGTCGCGGAAGCGCCCATGCCGGTTCTTCGAGAAGAGCCTGCCCCCGCGGAGGCGGGGGTCGAGTGATCAGGAACCGCGCCGTCGAGCCCCAGTCGGCAGAACCAACGATAGGCGAGGTTCAGATGGACCTCTTCACACAGCCGTCGCTCCGACCGGATCCCCATGCAATAGCCGATGATCAGCATCCGGATTATCAACTCCGGATCAATCGATGACCGACCCGTCTCGCTATAATAGGGACGAAGATGCTCGCGCAGATCACCCAAATCCACGAACCGGTCGATCGACCGAAGCAGGTGATCCGCCGGCACATGACCCTCGAGGCTGAAGCTGTAAAACAGCGCCTCCTGCATCCCGTCCGCTCACCCATCATCTGCAAAATCTCCCGATCTTGGAGATTCTGAATCAGGACTGCGCATCACTGCAAGAGGGACTTTTTCAACAGCATCGGCCGACTGCGGCCTGTCCGCTTTCAGATGTCGATCAAGTAAAGCAGACGTCGGGCTATTAGACGTCGCTACCATGACAACTTCGGGCGGGAGCCGTTCGGCCCGTCACCTACGCGCGCCGCGTTTCACTCAATACTGTCGATATGCATTCTCCAGACAAGCGCTGGGCTTCCAACATGTTTCTTGAGAGACGAAGGGGTTCCTGTCGATTGGAAGCGGGGTCGATACCGAGTTCGAGTAATATACAAATAAAGAAATAGTTTAACGGGCATTTTGTACCATCGCGGTACGCTTTATTTTTCGTCGCCAATTTGGGTCGCTTAGGCGCGGTTGACGCTTTCGTCCAATGATCTCTTGCCGACTCAGGGCATCTTCTTTCACGGCCTGCGGAGGGATTTTCGAGGCTGACAGACAGAAATGCCCACACCCTCGGTTGGCGCTCGAGCGACAGGAGCGCCGGCGATCCTGTGCGCATGTCAGCCAAGCTTTCCGACGACCACGACCCGACGAGACTTGCCGGCTGCCGCCGCGCGCGTTTGCGCGTGCGGGTAATCTTTGCCTCCCGGTCAATATCGTCTTTCAAACCGAAGGAGAGTTGAAATGGCAGGAAAACATGATGCCGAAAAGCTGAAGACGCTGGCATCGGTCTCGACCGAGCGCCGCAAGCTTATCGGACAGGCGATTATCGACGGGTTGATTTCGCCCGGCGAATCCGCCTTTTCGCCGGTTGCGGCCGACCCCGACTATAATCAGGGCCAGGGCGGCTACACCCAGAAGGGCGGCGACCACAAGCAGGGCGGCGGCGACTATAATCAGTCGCAGATGCTCAGCAACATCCGCGACCTCGTCACCAACGTCATCCAGCCGGGCCAAGTCGTCCAGCCGGGCGATATTGCGGGCGGCGTGGCGCGCGGCGGTGGACGCTAGATCCGGCGCCGCCTTTTTATTTTCTCATGACCGATGAAGGATTGCTCGTGAACCAGCAAATCGGCATCGCTCCGGCGGCGGACACTCTTGTCCGTCGCCGCGAGTGGCGGGCCTCCGAGCCCGATTCCATCGACGCGCTCCAGGTCGTCTACAAGGTGGCTGAGCGCTGCAACATCAACTGCAGCTACTGCTATTATTTCCACATGGGCGACGAGACCCCGCTCGAGCGTCCGGCCTATGCGCCGCACGCCGTGACCGAAAGGCTGGCGCACTGGATGGCGCAGGGCTGCCGCGAACTGCGCATTCCGCATGCCAAACTTGCTTTCCACGGCGGCGAACCCGCGATGATTGGCGCCGATACTTTTGGCAAGGCGTGCCGCACGCTGCGCGACATCATCGAGCCGGTCGCGACGCTGTCGCTCGCGATCCAGACCAATGGCGTACTCCTCGACGAGCGCTGGACCGACAAGTTCATCGAGCATGCGGTTGGCGTCGGCATCAGCATCGATGGGCCGCAGGTAGCCAACGACCGCTTCCGTCTCGACAAGCGCGGGCGATCGACCTTTCAGCGCACCGAGGATTCGATCCGGCGGCTGGTGGCGGCCCGTCCCTATGGCGCGCCGCTCCCGTCGACGATCAGCGTGCTGCACAGCGCCAATGATTATCGCGACATCTATCGTTATCTTCGCGACCTCGGCGTCGAGGAGCTGAACTTCCTGCTTCCCGACCGCAATCTCGACGATGCGGCTTTTCGCGCATCGGACGAGGCGGCCGAATATGGCCGCTGCCTATCCGAGATCTTCGAGGCGTGGCTCGCCGAGGACAATGAAGCGGTGCACATAAAGTTCATCGACCAGACGATGGTCCATTTTCGCCGCAGCGTCGCGCCCGGAGCGATCTTCCGGCGCGGACGCAAGAGCAACCAGGTGGTAATCGCGCGGAGCGACGGCACGGTGGCGATCGACGACAGCTATATCCCGGCGCTCGACTGGTACAGCGCCGCGCCGGTGCATGCGATGGACACGCACTCGCTGCGCGACTTCCTTGACAATCCAATCTTCGAGGAGATCGAGACGGTGTCGAACACCACGCCCACCGGATGCGGCGATTGCCGCTGGCGTGACATTTGCCGGGGCGGCGATCTCGAGAATCGCTTCTCCGCGCTGAATGGCTTCGACAACCCATCCGTCTATTGCGACGCTTATAAGGGGCTCTACGCGACGGTGTGCGAGCGGCTCGTCGAGGGCGGTTACCCCGCCCATCTCGTCACAGAAAAATTCGGTGTCCTATGATGCACGATCCGATCGCGGACTGGCTTTTTCATCCGCTTCCCGCCGATAGCTTCCTCGCCGACTTCTGGGCCAAGGAGCATCATGTCATCCGCCGCGACGATCCCGGCTATTTCGCCGACCTGTTCAGCGCGAAGGCGCTCGAGGAGTTTCTCGAATATGGCCGGCCCGACCCCGCCGGGGTCCGGATGGTCAAGGGCAAGGAGAAGAAGGACCTCCAATCCTATCGCCTCGGCAATGGCGCGATCGACATGGTCGCGCTGCGCAACGATTTCGCGGCGGGCTTCACGATCATCCTCAACGGGCTCGAGCGCTATGTCGGCGCAGTCGCGGCGCTCGCGCGCGGACTCGAGGTCGAGCTCAATTTCGAGACGCAGGTCAACGCCTATATCACGCCGCCGGGCTCGCAGGGCTTCCTCCCGCACTATGACGATCATGATGTCGTCGTCCTGCAGATCCAAGGCTCGAAGCGCTGGCATATCTACGAACAGGAAGGCGATGTGCCGGCGAGCGAGCTGCAGCAGCGTGAGATCTTCGTCGGCGAAGGTCTTTCGCCGGCGACCCAGCTGAAATTGACCGCCGGTGATGTGCTTTATGTTCCGCGCGGCCGCATTCACGCCGCCGAAACGCTCGACGAAACCTCGATTCATCTGACCCTCGGCATTCATCCGCCGAACATGCTCGAGCTCGTGAAGGCGGCGCTCGATACGATGGTCATTCGCGACGACCGTATGCTCGAACGGCTGCCGCCGCGCTATCTCAACGATCCCGCGCAGCGCGCACGCCTAGCCGAGCTGGCGCGCGATCTGGTGGCGTCTATCGACGACCGTGCGATCGGCGACGCCGTGGGAACCATCGAGGACAGCCTGCTGCGGCGCGGGCGTTGCCCTCCCGCTGGGCGTCTCGTCGCCGATGTGACCGGCAGCGGCGCCATCACGCAGGCCAGCCGGCTCGGGCGCAACCAGCCGCTCTATGCCCGTGTCCTGGCGCTGGGTGGCGGGGTCGGTCTGCAATTCGCGCAGACGCTCGTCACCGCCGACGCCAGTCATCGCGATGCGATGCTGTTCCTCTCGCGGCAGCGCGATCCGTTCCAGGTGGCCGAGATACCGGGCATATCCGCCGAGGAGCGGACGGAGCTCGCGCGCAAGCTGCTGGTCGATGGCTTTCTGGTCCAGATGCCGGTCTGAACCTCATCGTGCACGGCCTCGCTTCAATCGGCCGCCCGGCGATCGGCGGAACTGCCGCGGCCGACGTGGGACTTTATCTCGCCGGCCTTGCCAGCGAGGGAGAGACGGCGGCGCGCCTCGGGATCGGCACAGCGGAGTTCCAGGAGCTACTATGCGAGTTAAGCTTGTCGCGCTGCAAGATGATGCCCGTCGCCGTCGATGACGATCTCGCAGCACATTTCCTCGACATGAAAGGCGACGCATTCGATGCGCCGACATTCGATGTAGCGGTCGAGCGCGCGGCAAGGGAAGGCCCCCGCCGCGCTTCCTTCCGCCTTCCGGCCCATTCGATTGCGGCCAGCGGTGCTACCGATGCCGCGCCGCAGGGCATCATCGTCCATGTCGGCCGCTGCGGCTCGACGCTTCTCTGCAATCTCTTGGCGGGCGATGGCGATTGGGTCGCATTGCGCGAGCCGGAGTTTCTGAACAGCCTGTTTCTCGCGCGCGCAGCGGCGCGCGATCCGGCTCAAATCGACCGGATCGAAACGCTGGTCACCCGGCTGATGGGCTGCTGCGCGCAAGGGATGCGGCCTCGAAAGACGATCATCAAACTCAGTTCCTGGGCTGCGGCCGGTGCAGCGCCGCTTTTGGCGCGACTTCCGGGCACCCGCTTCATCGTCGTCGTGCGCGATCCCTGGAAGACGGTCGCCTCCTTCCTGGCCGAACCACCGCACTGGTATGGCGCCTGCTCGACAGGGCGCCCACTTCGGGAAAAGGAGCGCGCGGGCGCGGTGCAATTCTTCGCGAGCGCCTGGCAAAGCACGATCCGCGCAGCGTGGAGCCTGCCCGCCGAACGCACCCTGTTCCTCCACTATGACGAAATCGTGGACGACCCCGTTTCTGCCCTCGCAAAGGCGCTGCACAATCTCGGGGACAGGAACCCGATCGCCGATCCGGCCGCGGTCGCGCGAGTCATGGGTTCCTATTCGAAGGCTGGGGCGGCGGAACCCTTCTGCCCTCGCGGAAAGCATCGGCGCGCGCCGCTGGAAGACGAACTTGCGAAAATTGTGACCGAAACAGCCGGCAACGACTGGCGAGCATGCCTTGATCGTCGACAAGTCTGAGATCCAAAGCCGGCCTTCATCGCCAGCGGAAAATCTCTAACATCCGGGGGGTGGCCGTTAGCCGTCGGTCGGCTTCTAGCAACGCAATTAGAGAGAGCGGACGTTCCCAGGACGAGACGCCCGCTCTGTCGATTGACCCGATTACAAGTTAGAACCGCACGCGGAACCCCGCCGTACCCTTCAGATTATAGCCGGCGCCGAAGTCGGCGATGGCGGTATCGCCCGACACTTCGGTATAGAGGGTGAACCGGTCGTCGCCCCAGCTGTAGCTGCCACCAAGCCCGAGTTGGCCCGACAGGCGGTGATCGCGATTGATGATCGGCGTTCCCGACACGTCGGCAACCGCGCCGTCGAGCCATTCGTAGCTGAGATTGATCACGCTATAGAGGCGCGTGCGGCGGGTGTCGCCCGACCGGCCCTTCCAGCTCGTCTGATGGTCGATCGCGACGCCCCAGCGCGTCTTGAGGCTGTCGCCCTTCGCCGCCGATACCGCCGCGTCGGCAGGGTAGGCGAAGCGGTCGAAGTCGACCTTGGCATAGCTCATCTGGACCTGCGGCGTGATCGAGAGGTTACGGCCGATCGACGTCTGCTTGCCGAGTTCGAGGCTGAACGCCTGCCCGTCACCTTTGTTACCTTGAGCGAGCGATCCGAGGATATTCGATTCCAAGTCGCTGTCGAACCAGCTGAGCTTGACCTGACCGTCGACGTAAAAGCCCTTCGGCCCGTACCAGGTCATCGTCGCGCCGACGCCATAGCCCTGCGTGTCGATCGAGCCGTCACCGAAGATCGAGGTCACGGCGCTGTCGGCCTTGCCATAATGCGCGGTCAGCCCGCCGACGAGCGCGGCGCCGTCGCCACGCTGGCTTAACGTCGCGTCGAGGCCGAGCTGTGCCTGCCACTGGTCGACCTTGCGGTCGGCGCCGCTCGTCGAGACGAGCGCGTCCGGACGCTGGCGTTCGGATTCGAACCGGCCCCACAGGCCCGCGCCGGCGACCGGCGACGCGGCCCACGACCGGTTGCCGACGCGCTGTTGCAAGGTCGGCAGGCGGTTCAGCGACTGCAGCGCCCCGACATAGGCCTCATAGACCGGGACGCCCGGCTGATAGAGCGGGCCTTCGGGATTGCCCGACCCATCGAGACGCGACGAGCGCAGATACCAGTCGCCGTCCTGCGGCGTCGATACGCCATTCTTGTAGAGGCGGTAGCCATAGGCGCCCGCGATTACCGCCTGCTGGCCGTCGAACAGATAGTCGCCGTCGAGCGTGAAATTGCCGTTCGATGCGCCGGCGACGTCGACGATCTTGATCCCCTCGACGGTCTGCGCGCCTAGCCCGCCGCGGTTGATCACGGTCACCCGCGTATTGCCCGACGTCGCACCGTTCACGACCAGGCGATCGGCGGCCGACGTGTCGCCGCCAAGTGCGGCCTCGATCTCCAGCACGCCGCCATTGCCGGCATAGTCACCCGTGACGGTCAGCGAACCGATGCTGCTGCCCGGTGCAACGATGCCCGCATTCATGATGCTGCCGACGCGGCCCGCGCCTTCGAGGCGGCCCGCCACGCCGACGCTCACCGCGCCGCCGAGGCTTCCCTGCACGGCGAGTGTGCCGCCGGCGACCGTCGTGCTGCCGCCGAAGCCGCTGTTGTTCGCGGTGACGAGCAAGGTGCCCGCGCCATTCTTGGTCAGCGCGCCCGTGCCCGAGAACAGGCCATTATACGTAAAGACCATATCGGCGGCGGTCGCGATCGTGCCGCCACTTGCAACGACGACATCGCGCGCGCTGGTGAGGCTGGCGCTCGCTTCCAGCGTGCCGCCATCGAGCGTCACGGCGCCGCTCGCCACGCCGAGGTTGGCGTCGCTCGAGATGCGCAGCGTACCGCCGACGATCTGCGTGCCGCCGGTGTAGCTGTTCGTGCCGCCGAGGACGAGCGTGCCCGCATCGGATTTGACGAGTTGTGCCGCGCCGCCGAGCGCCGAATTGATCGTCGCGGTGAAGCCCGCGCCCGCTGTGCTGCCGTCGCCGACGCGGATCGTTGCGGTCGCACCGGTCAGCGCAATGCCGCCCCCGGTGATCACATAATTGTTCGCCGCGAACTGCATTCCCGCGACCGACACTGCGCCAAGGCTGTTGTCGACCGTGACCGTTCCGCCGGTGCCACCGAAGATGGCGAAGGCGCCGTCCGAATAGGCCGCGTTGATCGCGCCATTCTCGCCCGTCCAGCCGTCGTTGCCGTCGCTGTTCTGCCACACGCCGTTGCCGCCGTTGATTACGCCATTATTCTTGGGCCCGCCCGCGCCGTCCCAGAAATTGAGCGTCAGCCCCGCCGAATTAACGAGATTGACCTGGCCCGCGATCGAGGTCTGCACATTGGCGTTGGCGCCGGTCGGCAAGGTGCCGAGCGTGACGCCGTTGTTGGTCAGCGCGCCGCCATAGTTGAACATGCGATAGACGCCGACGTCGAACGCGCCGCCGGTCGGGACGCCAACGTTGATCACGCCGTCGAGCACCAGATTGCCGCCGACATTGACGAGGTCGTTGAGCGCGCCGCCAACGACGCCGGCCGCGCCGAACTCGAAATCGAGCTGCGTCGTCGCCGACAGCGAGAGGTTGCCGCCGATGGTCAGTGTGCCCGCAGCCCCCGCGCCCGGTGCGATCACCGCGCCGTTGCCGAGGGTGACGTTGCCGCCGATCGTGCCAGTGCCGCCCAGCGTCGCGCCCGCGAGGACGGTCGTCATCCCGGTCGCTGCGGCGTAATTGCCGTTCACGAACATCGTACCGCCGCCGACTGTTGCCCCGCCATAGGTGCCGCTGCCGCCGAGCACCAGCGTGCCCGCGCCGCTCTTGGTAAAGCTGCCCGCGCCCGAGAGCGCGCCCGCGAGCGTCAGCGTCGTGCCAGCGCCGGTGTTAAAACCGCCGGTGCCGATCAACTCGACGCCGCGCGCCGAGGTGAAGGTCGCCGTCGTTTGCAGCGTGCCGCCGTCGAAGCGGATCGCTCCGCCGCCCAGATTGCCGTCAGCGCCGATCTGCAACGTGCCGCCATTGATCGACGTGCCGCCGGTGTAGCTGTTGCTACCCGTCAGGACGAGCGTGCCGGCGTCGGTCTTGACCAGCCCCGCCGCGCCCGTCAGTTCGGCATCGATCGTCGCGACATAGGCCGCGCCCGCCGCGGTGCCGTCGCCGACGCGGATCACCGCCTGCGCGCCGTCCAGCGTCAGGGCGTCACCGGTGATCCGGTAACCGCCCGTCGCGAACTGCATTCCCGACGCGGACACCGCGCCGAGGCTATTGTCGATCGTCACCGTTCCGGCGGTGCCCGAGAAGATGGCGAAAGCGCCGTCGTCATAGCCCGCGTTGACCGCGCCGGTAATGTCGGCCCAATTGTCGTTGCCGGTGCTGCTCTGCCACACCCCGTCGCCGCCGTTCACCGCATTGTCGAACTTCGGCCCGACCGCGCCGTCCCAGAAGTTGAGCGTCGCGGATCCCTTGTTGATCAGATTCACTTCGCCTGCGATCGCCGTCTGCACCTGAACGTTGGCGCCGACGGGCATCGTCCCGAGGGCCAGGCCATTGTCGGTCAGCGATCCCGCATAATTGGCGATGCGATAGAGCCCGATATCGAACGCGCCGCCCACGGGCACCGCCACGTCGAGCGTGCCGTCGAGGACAAGATTGCCGCCGACGTTGACGACATCGTTGAGCGGACCACCGACATCGTTCGCGCGGCCGAATTCGAAGCCCAGCGTCGCATTCGATGCCAGCGTGAGGTTGCCGTTGATGGTCAGCGCGCCCGGTGCGCCCGCGCCCGGCGCGAGCGTCGCGCCACCGGCGACGACCACATTGCCGCCGATGATGCCGGTGCCGCCAAGCGTCGCACCCGATGCGACGCTGGTGAGGCCCGTCGCCGCGGACTGGTTGCCGTTCACCAGCAACGTGCCCGCCAGAACGTCGGTCGCGCCCGTATAGCTGTTCGCGCCGCCGAGCGTGAAGGTTCCGGCCCCCTGCTTGGCCAGCGCCCCGCCGGCGCCCGTGATCGGTCCGGTAAAGGCGGTGTCGTTCGCCGTTCCGAAAGTCAGCACCTTGCCGCCAAGGAAGGCCGAACCCGCGCCCGAAAGATCGCCGATCGTCGTTCCCGCCGCTGCGATGCCGGCGATGTTGAACCGGCCGCCGGCATTCACCGTCACCGCGCCCTGCGAATAAAGCGCGCCATTGCCGACCAGCTCGAAACTGCCCGCGGCGACCGTGGTGCCGCCGGTATAGCTCGTCGCGCCGAAATAGCGCACCGCGCCGTTGGGGGCGGCGATCACCACGCTGCCGCCGGCACCGCCGCCGATGCCGCCGTCCGTAATCGAACCCGCCCAGTCGGTGAAGCTGTTGCCGAACCCGAGCGTCAAAGTCTTCGACCCCAGCGCGATCGTCCCGTCCGCCGCGCCGCCCAGCTGGATGACGCGCGCACCGGTGGTCGTCTGCGAGATGTCGAAGACGGTGCCCGCACCGACTACGAGATTGCCGGCTCCGATCGTGCCTGCGCCCGCCAGCGCCAGCGTGCCGCCGGCGATGACCGTGCGGTTGGCATATGTATTGGCGCCGGTCAGCGTCAGCGTTCCGGTTCCGCGCTTGTCGACGAAGTTACCCGCCCCGTTGTTCGGCCCATTGCCGATCACGCCGCCGAGCGTGACATCGAAGCCCTGAACATCGATCGCGTTGGAATCGTTGCTGCCGAGCAGGATTCCGCGTGTCGAAGTGAAGGATGCGCCGGCCTGCAGCGTCCCGCCCTGAAGCGACAGCACGCCCGCAACATTGCCCAGGCCCGCATCGCTCGACACGCGCACCGCGCCGCCGTCGATCAGCGTGCCGCCAGCGTAGCTGTTCGTTCCGGTCAGTTCGAGCAGGCCGCTGCCGCGCTTGGTGAGCGAGCCCGTTCCCGAGATCGCGCCGTCGAGCAGGATCGTCCCCGACCGGTCGACAACCAGCGCCGCGTTGTTGAGAATATCGCCGCCGACAAAGCCGCTCGCACCGCCGTTACCGATCTGCAACGTGCCGCCGTCGATCAGCGTGCCGCCTGCGTAGCTGTTCGTTCCGGTCAGCACCAACGTCCCCGCATCGGTCTTGATCAGTCCCGCGGTACCGGTGAGTTCGGCCGCGATCGTTGCGGTATAGCCCGCGCCCGCCGCGCTGTTGTCGCCAACCTGGATGGTTGCCTGCATTCCCGTCAGCGTCAGCGCATCGCCGGTCAGAACATAGCCGTTGCTCGCGAATTGCATGCCCGATGCCAGGACGTTGCCGCCGCTGTTGTCGACCGTGACGGTGCCCGGCGCAGCCGAGAAGATCGCAAAACTGCCCTGCGCATAATCGGCGTTCACCGCGCCCATCGCGTCGGTCCAGTTGTTCAACCCGCCGGCGATCTGCCATGTGCCGTTGCCACCGTTGACCGCGCCGTTGTTCTTGGGGCCGATCGTGCCGTCCCAGAAGCTGAGCGTCAGGCCCGCGCTGTTGACGAGGTTCACCTGTCCCGCGATCGCCGTCTGGACCGCAACCCCGCCGCCGGGGATGGCGCCGAGCGCGAGGCCGTTGTCAGTCAGCGCACCGCCGTAATTGAACAGCCTATAGATGCCGGGGCCGAAGCTGCCCCCGCCCGGAACGGCGACATTGAGCGTCCCGTCGAGGACAAGGGCGCCGCCGACGTCGACGCGGTCGTTGAGCGAACCCCCCGCGACATTCGCCTGCCCCAGTTCGAAATCGAGCATCGATCCCGCCGAAAGCGCAAGATTGCCGTTGACCGTCAGCGTGCCGACGCCGCCCGAGCCCGCGGCAAGCGTCGCTCCATCGGCGAGGCTGACGTCGCCGCCGACAATGCCGGTGCCGCCCAGCGTGGCGCCGAGAAGGACACCGGTCGGGCCGGTCGCCGCCGACTGGTCGCAATTGACGAACAGGCTGCCGGCGCGAACCGTCGTCGTGCCCGAACGGTTGGACGTGCCGCCCAGCGCAAGAATACCCGCACCATCCTTGATCAGATCGCCCGCACCGATGAGCGCGCCGCTGAACGCCAGGCTGGTCCCGGCATCGGTCAGCAAGGCCCCGGAGCCGATCAGCACCACATCGCGTGCCGACGCGATGTCCGCAGTCGTGTGGAGTGTGCCGCCGTCGAAGCCGAGCGCGCCGGCCGCATCGCCGAGGTTGGCATCGGACGCGATGCTGAGCGTGCCAGCATTAATCCGCGTGCCGCCAGCAAAGCTGTTGCTGCCGGTCAGGACCAGGGTGCCGAGGTCGGTCTTGATCAACTGACCGACACCGGTCAATTTCGTGGCGATCGTCGCGGTATAGCCCGCACCGGTCGCCGTGCCGTCGCCGACGCGGATCGTCGATTGCGGCGCGACGAGCGCGATATCGTCGCCCCCAATAACATAACCATCGTTCGCGAACTGCATCCCCGATGCCGTGACGGCGCCAAGGGATCCGTCGACGGTAACCGTGCCGGGAAGGGCCGAGAACACCGCGAAGGCCGCGTCGGTGAAGGGCGCGTTGGCCGAACCGTCAAACTCGGTCCAGTTGTCGTTGCCGCTGCTGGCCTGCCACAGGCCGTCGCCGCCCGTGATCATCCCGTCGTTCTTCGCCCCGGCCGCGCCGTCCCAGAACCGCAAGGTGAGGCCGGTGGTGTTCACAAGATTGACCTGGTTCGCGACCGAAGTTTGCACAAAATAGCCGGGATCGGCCGTCAGCCCGTTGTCGGTCAGCGTCCCGCCATAGTTGATGACGCGATAGACACCCGGATCGAAGCTGCCCCCGGAGGTCACAGAAACATTGAGCGTTCCGTCGAGCGTCAGATCGCCGCCCACCTCAATCAGGTCATTGAACGCGCCGCCGACGACATTCGCCTCGCCGAAATCGAGGTTGAGCGTCGAGGCCGGTGCCAGGCTGAGATTGCCGGCGATGGTCAGCCTGCCGGGAATCCCGCCGATATCCCCCGGATTGAGATTGCCGCCCTGGATGTCGACATTGCCGCCGATGATGCCCGTGCCGCCCAGCGTGCCGCCCGCCCCCACATTGACGAGGCTCGCCGCGCCGCCAAGGATGCCGTCGATGAGCAGCGTACCGCCCGCGACCGACGTGGTGCCGGTGAAGGCCGAACTGTCGCCGGTGAGGCGCGTGGTGCCCGCCACATGGTTCATCGCGCCCGCACCCGACATGGCGGTGGCGAAGAGATAACCGGTCTCGGTGTGGTTGAAATTCAGTTCGCCGGCGCCGGGCCCGAAAGTGATGGCGCCGTCGAGGAAACCGGCAGCCGCTGCCGGCCCGCCCTCGACGCCGCCGATATTGATCGCGCCCGTCGTCCCGGCGTCTTCAGCGATCGAAAGGCCGGTGCCGGTAGTGACCAGCGCGCCGTCGGCAATTGTCAGCACGCCGTTGCCGGTGGTCGAGCCCACCGACAGCAGGCCGGTGGTCGTGAAGGTCGAGCCGGCGCCCGAGACCAGCGCGTTCGCGCCCTGCGCAATCGTCCCGATCTGCGCCGAAGCAAAGCTCGCGGCACCGCCGTCCAACACCGAGAGCTGGGCGTTGCGCAGCAAAAATACTCCGCTGCTGGTCCAGTTGGATCCGGCACCGGTAATCGTAACGGTAGACGCGGCAGGGTTTCCGGCAAGCGCGCCGATCGTGTTCAACGCGCCTGACCGCACCGTACCGCCGCCGCTGATCGCGATGTTCGCCACGGAAACATTCGTGGTAGCTGCGGAAATCCCGTCCGCCAGGTCGACCAGCGATCCCGGGCCGGAGACGTTGAGGTTCGCCGCGGCGCTGCCGGCGGGGCTCGCCTTGCGGAGGGTCAGCCCGCCCGCGGTCGCCCTGAGAACCCCGCCATTGGTCACATCGATGGTCGCCGCCACGGTCCCCGACAGCCCGGTGATCGATGCGGCCTCGAAGGTCGAACCGGCTCCTGAAATAGTCAGCCCGCTCTGACTGACACCCAGGCCGCCGCCTGACGTGATGGTGTTGCCGGCGGTGACGCGAAGCTGGCTGAGGTTGACGTTGGTGCCGCCGCCATAATTGCTGTTGCCGGTGAGGGTGAGAATGCCGTCATTCTGCGAGACCGTACCCGAGCCGCTGATCGAGCCGCCATAGCTGTGGGTGGCGCTGCGGCCGAAGGCGAGAACGCCATTGTTGACGATATCGCCCGCGATCGAACCGGTCGTGCTGCCACTGCCGATGCTCAACGTGCCCTGCGCGATCGTCGTCCCGCCGCTGTGCAACGCGTCGCCGGTAATGATGAGGGTTCCGGCACCGGTCTTGGTAAGTGATCCGGCGCCGGCGACGCCGCTCGTCGTTATGAAGCTTGTACCGGCGTTCGTATTGATCGTGCCCGTACCCGCAACGGATATGGCGCGATTGGAGGTGAAGGTCGCCGTCGTGTTGAGCGTGCCGCCGTCGAAGCTGATTCCCCCGGCCGCGCTGCCCAGATTGGCATTGTTCGCGATCTGGACAGTGCCGCCGTTGATCGCCGTACCGCCGGTGTAGCTGTTGGCGCCGCTGAGGACCAGCGTGCCCGAATCGGTCTTGACCAGCTGGCTCGCCCCGGCGAGGCTCGCTGCGATCGTCGCGGTGAAGCCCGCGCCCGCCGCGGTGCCGTCACCCACGCGCACCACCGAATCGGGACCGACCAGCGTGAGCGGTGCGCCGTTGATCGTGTAGCCGCCCGTCGCGAACTGCATCCCCGCCGCGGTGACCGTTCCGCCGCTGTTGTCGACCGTGACCGTGCCCGGCGCGCCCGCAAAAATCGCGAAGGTGCCGTCGGCATAGGCCGCGTTGATGCTGCCGTCGGCGCCCGTCCAATTATTGTCGGCGCCGCCCAGATGCCAGCTGCCGTTGCCGCCGTTGACCAAATTATCGAACTTCGGCCCACCCGCGCCGTCCCAGAAGCTGAGCGAAAGCCCGTCCGAGTTGATCAGATTGACCTGACCCGCGACCGAGGTCTGGACGGTGACATTGCTCCCGGCGGGAATCGAACCCAACGTGAGACCGTTGTCGACAAGCGCACCGCCATAGTTGAACACGCGATAGAGGCCGCCGCCGAAGTTGCCCCCGGCCGAGACATTGACGTTGATCGTGCCGTCGAGCGTCAGATCGCCGCCGACGTCGATCAGGTCGTTGAGCGGGCCGCCCGCGACATCCGCCTGGCCGAATTCGAAATTGAGGACCGAACCGCCCGCCAGCGACAGGTCGCCATTGATATTGAGTGTGCCGGGGCTGTTCCCCGGCGCGATGATGCCGCCGTTCAGCACATTGACGCTGCCGCCGATCGTGCCGCTGCCGCCCAGCGTCGCACCGGAAGCCACGGTCAAAAGACCCGTCGCCGCCGACTGGTTGCCGTTGACCAGCAATGTACCGGCGTTCACGCTCGTCGCACCGGCATAGCTGTTGCTTCCGGTCAGCGCCAAAATGCCCGTGCCGGACTTTGTCAGCCCGCCCGCACCGGAAACCAGGCCATTGAGCGAGAAAATCGTCCCGGCATCGGTCAATATGGTGCCCGCGCCGGTCAGGGTTGTATTCCGTCCGCTCGCGAAGGAGGCGGTTGTCCTCAGCGTGCCGCCTGAGAAGTCGAGCGTGCCCGCCGCGGCGCCGAGGTTCGCATCCGCCGAAACCTGCAATGTGCCGCCGAGGATCGACGTGCCGCCGGCATACCTGTTGACACCGCTCAGCACCGTGGTTCCGCTGCCGATTTGCCGCACCGCGCCGCTGCCCGAGATGGTTCCGGCAAAGGTGACGAGGTTCGAGCGATTGAACACCAGCAAGCCATTGTCGACGACGTCGCCGACGATGCTGCCGGTCGTGCCGCCGCCCCCGAGCTGGAGCGTGCCCGCGTCGATCGTCGTGCCGCCGGTGTATAGGTTGGTGCCGGTCAGGACGGTCGTCCCGGTCCCCGCCTGTCGCACCGATCCGGTGCCGCCGATCTGGCCGCCATAGGACAACAGGTCACTGCGGTTAAAACCAAGCGTACCGAAATTGTTGACGATCGCGCTGGCGATCGATCCCGTCGTGCCGCCGCCGCCGATGAACAACGTGCCGCCGTTGACGTTGGTCGATCCGGTATAGCTGTGGTTGCCGGTGAGTACCCAGGTGCCGCTGTCGTTCTTCGCAAGCGTCGTGAGGCCCGTCCCGGCGTTGCCGATCGAGCCCGCGAGGGTGTTGTCGCCCGCATTGGAGCCACCCAGCGCGATCGTGCGCGCCAGGTTGTTGCTCGCCAGCGTGACCGGCCCGGTGTCGGTAAAGACGATCGCGCCCGTCCCCGAGGATTCGATGAACGTCACACCCGCCGATAGCGTAAAAAGGCGGTTCGTCGTGTCGCCGCTGCCCGTATAGCGCAGCGTCGATCCATTGCCGATGACGAGGTTCGACGCGGCTGCGGACGACGCGCCAATGCTGCTCGCGAGCCCGCCATTGGCCAGCTTGTCGACGCCCAGCACGCCACCGTTGATCGTCGTCACGCCGGTATAGGTGCTGCCGGCATTGGTCAGCACCCACGTGCCCGTGTCGTTCTTGGTCAGGCGGGTAAGGCCGGTGCCATTATTCGTGACCTGCGCGGCAAGGATATTGTTCGCCGTGTTGGTGCCGCCAAGCGTCAGCGTCTGGGCTGTGTTCGCGCTGGCAAAGGTCAGCGGACCGGCGTGGGTAAAGGCGATCGCGCCCGTGCCCGACGCGTCGAGCTTGCTCGTCGCCGATGCGCCAAGCGTGAACTGACGGTTCGTGGCGTCACCGGTGCCGACATATTGCAGCGTGCCGCCGTTCAGGACGAGATTGCCCGCCGCCGAGGAGGAGGAGCCGATCGAACTGTTCGCACCGCCGTCGCCAAGGCACGCCACCGCGAGAGTGCCGGCATTGATGACCGTCGTGCCGCCATAGCCGCTCGAACAACCCGACAGTTGCTGGATGCTGCCGCCATTCTTGATCAGGCCGCCGTTCCCGCTGATCGCACCGCCGAAATTGGCGGCGGCGAGGCTGCTACCCGCGTTGATCGTAAGTGTCGCGCCATCAAGGGTGATATTGCCCCCCAGCGTCCCGCCACCGGCCAGATAGGCGAAGCTGTTGTTATAACCGTCGAGGTCGAGCAGCGCGCCCGCTGTGTTGTCGAGCGACGCCGCCCCGCTTCCAAAAGCGGTGGTCGATCCGGCGCGTAGCGTGCCGTTTAACACGCGTACAGCGCCGGTCGAGTTGTTCGTTCCCGACAGGAGCAGTGTCCCCGCGCCATTCTTGTTCAGCTGCGCACCGCCGGCGACGATTCCCGAAAATTCGAGCGTCGTCCCGGCGTCAAAGACGTTGATCGTGCCGTTGCCGGTGACCGTGAAACCGCGGTTGGTCGAAGCGCTGACGCCTGTATAGACGAGCGTCCCGCCCGACGCGATAACTAGGCTCGATGCCGCCGCCGATGAGGCGCCGATGCCGCTCACCTGCCCGCCGTTGGCGATGCAGTCGATCGAAAGGCTCCCGGCAACCGTCGTGACGCCGGTATAATCGTTGTTGCAGCCACTCAATGTCTGGGTGAAACCGCCATTATGCCTATAACCGCCGGTGCCGGTAATGCGGCCCGTGAAGATGCCGCCAGCGCCGCCCGTCGTCAGCGTGCGCCCGCCAAGGTCGATCAGGCCGCCGCCGATAATAGACGAGAAGCTGGCGTCGAAACCTCCAAGTTCCAGCGTTGTGCCGCTATTAACGGTCAGACGGCCGCTAGGACCGAAGGCCTGCGCCGAACCCGCCCGAAGAATGCCGCTATTGACGGTGGTATCGCCCGTGTAAGTGTTGGCTCCGCTGAGGATGAGCGTGCCCGCGCCATCCTTGAAGAGCGATCCCGCGCCCGCCGCGACGCCGCTGATCGTCAGCGTGGTGCCCGCATTGGCTACGTCGATGCCGCCCTGACCGCCCCCCAGCGTAAAGCCGCGGTCAATCGCGACGGTGCCGCCGGTATATTGCAGCCGGGCGCTGTTGCTGAGCACGAGATTTGCGGAATCGCTGCTCGCCGCGCCGATGCCGCTCGCGACGCCGCCGTCGGACAATGTGTTGACCGAAAGCGTGCTCGATCCGGCGCCCGGATTTTGGGTGATCGTCGTGACGCCGGTATAATCATTCGCGGCGTTCGACAGGACGAGCGTGCCCCAGCCGGTCTTGGTCAGGCCCGCATCGTCGGAACTTGTGACCAAGCCCGAAAACTCGACCGTGCGTCCGGAATCGACCTGGATCGCGCGTTCGGCGCCGCCGTTGACGAGCGTGATGCCGCGATCGGTGGTGGCATCGATGCCGCCGGTATAAGCAAGGGTGCCGCTTTCGAGGACGAGATTCGCCGCATCGGCGCTCGACGCGCCGATGCCGCTCGCCGCGCCGCCGTTGGCGAGCTGCGTGACTTCCAGCCGGCCGCCGCTCAGCGTCGTACCGCCGGTATAACTGTTAGTGCCGGTCAGGCGGACGATGCCGCTGCCGCTCTTGGCAAAGCTGGTCGCGCCGCCATTGTTCACCATCGTCGAGGCGATCGTGAGCGTGCCGGTGCCATTATGCTGGACGCCGAGCGTCCCGCCGCCTGCGCTTCCGGTCAGCGAGCCGCCGCTGATATTCTGGTTCGTCGCCCCCGTACTGGGCGCGACGATGATCGTGCCGTCGATGCCGAGCGTGTTGCCCGCGCCGATCGCGACGTTGGCTGTCGCCGCGGCCGTATAACGAAGGCCGCCGAGTTGAACGGTCCCGGTTACGGTACCAAAAAAGGGCGTGTTCGCGGCGTTGGCGGTATCACTGATGATATTGCCGTTCGCCCATGTTGCGGCGTCGTCCTTGGTCGTATAATCGCTGGCGTCGAAGGCGATGATGCCCCCGCCGACCACCTTGGCATAGTCGGACCCGTTGATCGTCGCCCAGCCACCGAGCACGCCATCGGCGTTGCTCGTGGTGATCGCGCCGCTGGTCGGCAGCACGAAATTGACCAGCCCGCCCGCGCGTGCGATCGCGCTAAGGTTGAGGTTGACGATACCGCCCGCGCCACTGACCGCGCGGACCGTATTGCTGCCGGCGCTGACCGTCAGGCCGTTAAAACTCTGGTTGTTGGTCTCGCCCGCCGCGCCCGCCACCTCGAGCGTGCCGCCCGACAGGACGAGCGCCGATGATGCCGAAATGATATTGCTGGCAGAACCGCCGGCACCGGTGAAATCGAGCTTGAGCAGGCCGCCGCCGACCGTGGTGGTGCCAGTATAGAGGTTCGTGCCGGTCAGCGTCAGCGACCCCGCACCGTTTTTCCGCAAGCCGCCGGTTCCGGTGATGCTGCCGCCAAAGACCTGTGCGGTCTTCGCATCGACGGTCATCGTCTGCGCGCCCAGCGCGACCGTCCCGCCCGCGCCAGTCAGCGATCGCGCGACGAGGTCGAAACCCCCAAGGTCGAGCGTGCCTCCGTTGACGACAAGGCCGTTCGTGGGCCCGAATGCCGCGGCATTACCCATCTTCAGCGTGCCCGACGAAACCGTAACGTCGCCCGTGAAATTATTGGCACCGCCGACAACCCAGGTGCCGCTGCCGTTCGAAATGAGATTTCCGGCGCCCGAAATCACGCCCGAAAACTGGTTCTCGCCGGCAAAAGTTCCACCCAGCGTCAAACTGTCGGCCGCGCCGCCGACGGCGAAAGTCGCACTCCCGCTCAGATCGAGCGCGCCGGCACCCTCGTTCAGGATGCCGCTTGCGCCGCTTACTTCCCAGAGGCGGTTGCTGCTGCTGCTCGTCCCGCTGTAGCTCAGCGTCCCGGTATTCAACGCGATAACTGACCCTGCGCCAAAAGAGCTGACCGCGCCGGTATCCGCGAGAACGGACGCCCTGACGAGACCGCCGATGCTCGCCCGCCCCGTGAAAGTGTTGGCGCCAGCCAGCGTGACAATGTTGCCGGCCGCACCGTTGAACGCGTAGTTGCCGCCACTTAAAATCCCGAGGAGCTCGACATCGGCGGTCTCTGCAATGAAAGTGCTGCCAGTTGAAACATCGATATCGCCCGTGAGCGAGAGCGTGCCCGTGCCCTGATTGCGGATGACCGCAGCATTGCCGTTGATGTCCCAGTTGCGGTTGGAGCTGTCGCCGTCGCCAAGGTAGATGATGCTGTCGCTGTACTGGCTCTGCTGGCTGAAGACGATCGTGCCGTCGAGTACCGTTACGGGCGCGCCGAGCGAGCTTGCTTCGCCGAGATTGCCGATCGAGGTGAAGCGCGTCGAGCAGGTGCCATTGCAAGCGGTAAAAACGGTGCGACCGGTATAATCGCTGAGGTCATTGCTCATCGTGACACCGTTCGCGGCGAGTTGCACCGAGCCGTTGCCTCTGATTCGCGCCGAGCCTGCGGCCGCGCCTTCGACGATCAAATTGCCGCCGTTGCCGATCGTAACCGTGCGCGCGGTGCTTGCGCCGCCGATCGACAGACGGGTGGTGATCCCGCTCGCAGTAAAGATATTGTTGCCCGCCGCGCCGAGCGCGCTGTCGGTCAGCGCATAGAGGCTGCCCGCGTTGATGTTGATGTCGCCTGTAAAGCTGTTCACGCCATTGAGGATCAACCCGCCGCCGCCGGCCTTGATCAATCCGTTCGACCCCGCCACGACCGAATTGATCGTGCTGTTCCCGGTCGCTGTCGTGATCGTCGAATTGGCACTACCCAGTGTGATCGTGCTGCCGCTCAGGACGTAACCGGCCGAGCTGAAGGTGATGTTTCCGACAGTCACCGGCACGCCAACGGTCACCGTCCCCGCGGTGCCGCCAAAGATCGTATCGTCGAGATCGCCACTGTTCCACGGCTCGGCGAAGGGACCGCTGACCCCGTCGCCATTGGGGCTCCAGTTCAGGTTGGCGAGATTCCAGGTGCCCGTGCCGCCCGAGCCGACCGCCGTTCCGTTGGCATCCCAATATCGATCCTCGGCATGTGCAGACAGTGGTGCGCACGCCAATACGGCCGCGAGCGAGGCTCCGCACAACAGGCGGCGCGACAGCGGCTTGCCCTTTTGGATGGGGGGCACAGGCTTGCTGTCGATGGTCATGATTTTTCCTTCGGGCACGGTTCAAGGTTCGCGAGCGGGTCACGGGGAGCGGATTGTCTGGTGATGGAGGCCGACGGCCGCGCGAGGCGAAATGCTGCAACTGTGACGTTAGTCGCTACGGGCACAGAACAGAACGCTCGATCTTTTATCACTTGGCCCCCGGCAGTTTCGGAAAGGCCCGTCAAAACGAGCCGTTCCTTCCCCGTTTTCGGCATCACTCGTGTTCACAACAGGAACGCAAGCACGCCTCCCACCGCCGAGCTTCCGCCGCCGAAGCGGGTCCTTGCGGAAAATCAGGCCAGCTCATCATTCGGCACGACCGAGCTGATGACACGGCCCGTCAGCTACAAAAGAGTTATTATCAAACAGTTACCGGAAGGCAGTAAAGGGGGGTATGTCACGGTATCCTTATGGGAGGCTGAGATGGGGTAACATCGACGCCGCGGCTTTTCGTAACCATCTTCTACCTGGAGACGCTTGCGCTGCCCGCAAGTCCGTCCGTAGACACGGACCACGATGCCGTCCCGCATGCCAACGATCCCTGCAGATTTTGCTTCGCTGCGCGACGAACAGGCGCTGCGCGCGACCGTTGTTGAGCATCCGGATTCCGCCCATGCACACGCCGCACTTACCTCCTTCCTTTGCGATGCCGGGCATGTGAACGAGGCGCTTGCACATATCAGCCGCGAGATAGGCCGTCAGCCGTCGAAGATTTGGCCGCTTTCAATCAAGGCCGGCATTTTATCCGGCGAACGTCGCGCGGCAGAGGCGCTGGACGTCCACCGGGCGCTCGTTTCCATGGCCCCGGACATTCCGCTCTTGTGGGCAAACTTCGGTAACGACCTGGCGGCGGTCGGCGACGTAGACGAAGCCGCGGCTGCCTTTCGCAAAACGGTCGAACGCGCTCCCGATTTCGGCGCCGCGTGGCTGGGGCTTGCGAATTTGCCCACTGCGCCGTTTGGCGACGCCGATATCGCGGCAATGGAACATGGGCTTACGCTCGCGCGCGCGCCCTATCATAAGGTCCAGCTTCTGTTCGCGCTCGGCCGCGGTTACGGCGCGCTCGGTAGGTTCGACAGGTCCTTCGAGAAATTCACCGAAGCCAACAACCTCCGCGATACTCTTGTTCCCCACGACGGAGAGGGGCTCGCCGCCTTCGTCGAGGCCCACCGAATGTTGCGAGCATCCTTTTTCGCGGCAACGCAACACATTCCCCCCCAAGCGGATGGCGCGATTTTCATCGTCGGCATGCCACGCTCTGGATCCACGCTCGTCGAACAAATCCTCTCCAGTCATCCGCAAGTCGAAGCCATGGGAGAATTGCTCGCTCTTCCGGAAGTCGCCGCTTCGATCGGTGCCTTCGATCCGCCCGATGCCTTTGTCCACCGCCTGCAGACTTTGACGGATGCCGAAGCGGCGCAGCTCGGCGCGCACTATCTGGCACGAGCGGGACGCTACCGCCGCACAGATCGCCCCTATTTCACCGATAAAATGCCAGCCAACTGGCGCCTTATCGCGTTCATTCATCGGATTCTGCCGGGGTCGCGAATTATCGACGTCCGGCGTGATCCGCTGGCGTGCTGCTTTTCGGCCTACACGACCTATTTCAACCGCCACACCGACTTTCCGAACACGCTTGAAGATCTCGGTAGATATCAGCGGCATTACATTCAGATGATCGGAATGATGCGGGGCTTGATGCCTGACAGATTGTATCGCCTCGATCATGCGCGGCTTGTATCGGATGCGGAGCAGGAGATTCGCGCTCTCCTCAGCTTTCTGGGACTTTCTTTCTCGTTGTCCTGCCTGAAACCTGAAGAAAATTTTCGAGCCATTTTCACGCCGAGTGCTCAGCAAGTTCGAGCGGCCATTCTTCCGGCCAAGGACCGGTCCCATGCTTATCTGCCTTGGCTGAGACCGTTACAAGCAGAACTCGCCTACGAATAATGGACGGACCGACGAATCGGCCGGTTTCAAACGGGCAGTTTCCGGGCGCCAATCCTGAATAGCCGTCATTCGCCAAGTGTGCATTTGGACAACGTAAAGCGACCGATAGCTGACGATCCTCCCCGGCACGGGCAGGGGGCTACCCGTAAGGTGGTGGAGGGGCACAGGCGGAGCGCGCGATGCAGATAGGCAGAGCAGGCCAGCATTATGGTCCCCCTCCCTTGGTGGGGGAGGACCGTTCGCTTCCCATCCCAAAGCGGCCCCCGCGATGCGGGGACCGCGATCACTAGATTTCCGTCGTCTCAGCGATGACAAGAGCGTCTTCGATGTCCACGCCCAAGTAACGTACGGTATTCTCGATTTTCGTGTGGCCAAGCAGGATTTGCACTGCCCGCAGGTTGCCTGTCGCCTTGTAGATTATCGAAGCCTTGGTCCGCCGCAGCGAATGCGTGCCGTACTCTTCCCGCCGCAAGCCTACCGCCTCGACCCATTCGTCGACCAACCGCGCGTACTGGCGCGTGCTGATATGGCTATCGTGATCGATACGACTTGGGAATGCGAAGTCTTCGACGCTTCCGCCCCGGCGCTGTAACCACGCGAGCAAGCTCGCCCGCGCATCCGTCATCAGTTCGAACTGCACAGGCCGTCCAGTTTTCTGCTGCACCACAATTGCCCTCTTGCGAATGTCCGGACCTACAACCAAATCGCCGATCTTGATCTTTACAAGATCGCAGCCGCGAAGTTTGCTGTCGATTGCCAGATCAAAAAGCTCTCGATCCCGGAGCCGCCCTTCACGATCAAGGAAAAACCTGATCGCCCATATCTGCCTGGGCTTCAATGCCCGCTTGGCCCCGACTTTTCTGCCGGAGTTCCAGGCGGCTCTGCCCTGTGCAATCGGATCAAATTGAGAGTAACCCATCATCTTTCTCCTGCGGCCATGATTGGCCACAGGAGAAACTAGCAAGGTAGCGGAACTGGCCGGTTGCAGACCGGCAGCTCTTATGTTCGTTTACAAGGGCTTCGGGCATGCCAGTATCCTCTCATCAGCATTGATGAAGCAAATCGCTTGAAGCTGATGTGCAAAGTTGGAGGCAGGGCTTTCGACGACGGTTGACATACTCTTATGCGCGGGTTGGCTACCGCATTTCCGTAGGTTCGTCTGGAGCTGCCTCGGTCTTTCGGTCGGGCGTGGGCTTTTGGCCTGCCACAAAGCTGCCGCGAGGGTTCTCCACCGGGGACCTGCGCCCAATATTGCACATCAGCAGAAGGTATGGATTCGGGATTCTCCTGTTGCGGTTGATCGACGATGACGTTTCACGCCGTCTTTGCGGGGGCGACCTCCTGTCCGATCGCCCATAAAAAGGCGGCCATCTCCCGCGCGATTGCAGTGACGGCAACGGTCTTGGTCTTGCCTGCCATGACGAGCTTACGGTAACGCGCACATAGCCGGATCTGAGCTTTCCATGCGATCTCGCGTACCGATCTTGGAAGCCTGTCCAGGCGCGCCTCGATCTCCCGGCTCACCCGGGCAGGAAAGCGATAGGTCCACGCCCCCTCGATCAGCACGCGACGCGCTCGCACGTTACCAGCCTTGGTGATGCCGCCACGCCGCACCCGATCTCCGGTCGAGCTTTCAGACGGCACAAGGCCCAGATACGCCATCAGCTGTGGTGCGCTGTCGAAGCGCCTGACGTCGCCGATCTCGACTCCGAAGGTGACAGCCGTAATGAGCGCGACGCCGCGCATCGCCTGATAGGCCTCGACGACCGGGCCCATCGACCAGGATGCCATGGCCTCGGCGACCTGCTTTGTGAGCCTGTCCAAGCGAACCGCGGCGTCCTCAATTGCCTGTATATATTCGGCCAACACAATGTTTTGCGCCGGGTGTTCAAAACTCTGGATCGCCAGCCACGGACTATGCACCCGCGTCCAGGGCGCGCGACCCGCATAAATGCGACCATGCCTCAGAAGAAAAGATTGAAGATGCTGTCGCGCTTTTCTCAACCCATCATTTGCGACCTCACGCGCACGCACCAGATCGCGAACAGCTTCATGCGTTTCATCTGGCACCCATACCGGCGTCAGCTCACCAGCTCGATGGAGCCGGGCCAAGCTTACAGCGTCGCGACGGTTGGTCTTGACCCGGTCGCCCGGACGCCTGGGAATGAGCGATGGGGCCACCACCGCGCAACAATGACCAAGCCCAATGATCTGCCGGTAAAGCTCGTAACCGGTCGGACCCGCCTCATAGCAGAAGTGGAGCTTGGCGCCGCGCTGCGCCAGCTTGGCTACCATCGACGCTACCGATGCCGGCTCTGCCGAGATGTCGCCAAAAAATCGAACTTCACCATTCCGTTCGCCATCGGCAACCGCGACCGAAATCTTCAATTTTGATGTATCGAGTCCGACGAAAAGTTCGCTATCCTTATCCATGGTCCGCCCTCGCTTAAGCATGGGGCCAGGTGCCGGCCCGTCCGGCGCAATCCCCGTATCCTGCTTACTACGAGGGCGGGCTACGTTGGCAGACCGAACATACGGTCTCTTGGATGGAAACAGGCAGAAGCGGACATTGTGTCCTATGGCGTTGCCGAGCGCGCCGAAGGAGCGCCGCCGGTCGGACGGCGCTCCCTATATTCAGGCGGCGTCTACGAGGACGATTTCGCTATCCTCGATCGCGGTGATGCGAACGACGTCGAGGTCGCTGATCGCGGCGCCATCGCGGGCGTCGACGCGGACATCGTCGATCTGGATCGCACCCGTTGCAGGCACCAGATAGGCTTTGCGGTCCTTGCCCAGCGGATATTCTGCCGTCTCACCGGCACGCAGCGTCGCACCGACGACGCGCGCGTCGGTGCGGATCGGCAGCGCATCATCGTCATTGTCATAGCCCGACGCGAGCGTCACGAAATGGCCCGAGCGCTCTCCTTTGGGGAAAGGCTTGGCACCCCATTGCGGCGCTTCGCCGTCGCGCGTCGGGACGATCCAGATCTGGAAGATCTTTGTCGTCACATCTTCCAGATTATATTCCGAATGCCGGATCCCCGTGCCCGCGCTCATCACCTGAACGTCACCGGCCTCGGTACGCCCTTTGTTGCCAAGGCTGTCCTGATGCGTGATCGCGCCTTCGCGAACATAAGTGATGATTTCCATGTCGCGATGCGGATGCGGCGGAAAGCCGGTCTGCGGTTCGATCGTGTCGTCGTTCCAGACACGCAAATTGCCCCAGCTCGTCCGTGCGGGGTCATGATAGCCGCCGAACGAAAAATGATGCTTGGCGTCGAGCCAGCCATGGTTGGCACCGCCGAGGCTGTCGAAAGGGCGAAGTTCGATCATCGTCTGTCTCCATCGTCGCGCCGGGAAGCGGCGCCGTTGGAGGGAATTTAGCGATTGCGGGCCATCATGATCAGTGGGATAAAATTTGCCGAAACGTTCGAGGAAATAGAAAAGTGAATAATCCGGGCACCCCGACCTTCGACCAGCTGCGAATCTTCCTCGCGATCGTCGATACGGGCAGCTTCGCGGCGGCCGGACGGCGGCTCAATCGCGCGGTTTCGGTGATCAGCTATGGGATCACCAACCTCGAGACGCAGCTTGGGCTGACATTGTTCGAGCGCGAGGGCACGCGCAAGCCGCAGCTGACCGTCGCAGGCCGCGCGCTGCTCGCCGAAACGCGGGCGATCTCGCACGGGATCGACGTTCTTCGTGCGAAGGTGAAGGGGCTGCTCGACGGGCTGGAGGCCGAAATCGATCTTGCGGTCGATGTGATGCTGCCCGCCGAACGGCTCGGCAAAGTGTTGCGCGCCTTTGCCGCCGAGTTTCCCACGGTCCAGCTCCGCCTGCATGTCGAGGCTCTGGGCGCGATCACGGCGATGGTCCTCGACCGCAAGGTGATCGTCGGCATCTCGGGGCCGCTCGCTGCGGGGGTCGAGGGCGTTGAATGTATCGCCGCCGGTTCGACACCGATGGTGCCGGTGGCGGCGCCCGATCATCCGCTCGGCCGGATGGATCGCATCCCGCCGGGGGCTGGGCGCGACTATACGCAGCTCGTTCTGACCGACCGCTCGCGCTTTACCGAGGGGCGCGATTATTCGGTGATGAGCCCGAAAACCTGGCGCCTCGCCGACCTTGGCGCCAAGCATGCGCTGCTTCGTGAGGGCATCGGCTGGGGCAATATGCCGCTGCCGATGATCGAATCCGATCTTGTCGCAGGGACGTTGATCCAGCTCGCCATGCCCGATCATCCGGGCGGCACATATCGCTTTGCTGGCGTCTGGCGCCGCGATGCGCCGCCGGGGCCCGCCGCATCCTGGCTGCTTGAACAATTTGTCGAACTGGGCAGCCATGATGCCGAACTCGCGGGGATGATCGATCTCTAATATTTGAGCATGGCCTCGGCGCCCAGCATTTGGATCGTCCGCGCGCGGCCCGTATCCTTGATGAAAGCGCCCGGACGAAAGGCCGATAGCGAGACGGCAAAGGACAGGATTGCGCTCGCCTGCCATCCCGCCGACACCTCGATCTGGTCCCCAATATGGAGCGCCTCGCTCGTACCCGCGGGGCGGATAAACCCGCCGGGAACGTCGTAGATGCCGTCGCCGCGACGCTGCCGCCAGAAGGACGCCGCGAGCAGTTCGACCGTCACCCCCGCCCCGAGATCGAAATCGACGCTCGGTTGAATATTCATGATGTTGCGCGGGCCGATCGGCGAGAGTTCGCCGAAATATTTGCCCTTGGGAAAGAGCGCATTGAAGGTGCCGAGCCGCCCGTCGTTCGGAGCGCGGTCGCCGCTGGCGATATTGGCGCGAAGGCGCGCGTGCGGCTTCAACGGCGCATCGCCAAAATGCCACCCGGTTTGGGTCGCGATCGACCAGGCACGAATGCGGTCGCCGCCGAAACGCCCACGCTGGAGCATCGCCTCCCAGTTCCAGTCGAGACTTCCATGGCTGCCGAAAAATCGCAGCCCATAGCTATCGCTCGTTTCGCGCGCCGTGCGGCCGCCGAAGCGCGCCTCGTCATTCTCATATCCAAGCCAATAGGCATCGAGCCCAATTCCTTTGGCGGCAGCGAAGGTCGCATAGACACCGTCGAGCCGCCGCGTTTTCGACGTCCTGTCGTCGAAGTTACCGTCGCCGATCGCGACCGGGCGCAAACGGAACACATCTATATGCAAAGGCCCATGCTCGGCGATGATATGACCGCCATCGAAGGCTTGCGGGATATTGGGGCCATAACGGATGCCGACGAGGCGCTCCGATCCCAGCGCCATCAATTCGCGGCCGCCGCGTAGCGTGAGCGCAGCGTCATCGCCCCATGCGATGCGGACGTCGGCGAAACCCTGCAGCAAGTCGATGCCGGTTTCATCCGCCGGACCCTTTCCGGCCCCGACGCCGCGTGCATAGCCCGCGATTCCCTGAACGAAAACGCGCGCCGGTCCGGCATGAAGGTCGGCGTGCGGCATCGCTCGCAGCCAGAGATAGCCATCGTCGGGTGCGGGCGGATCGCCCCACAGATTGCCTTCGAACCCCTCGAACCGCGCGCGCGCCTCGCCGCCAAGCGTCAGATAGATGTCCCCTTCCCGGTCGAGCGGCACATATTTTCCCGGCCGATCATCGGCCGCATCGGCACCGCGCAGGACCGACCAATTTTCGTCATAGCGCAGATTGGTCTGCTCGACCTCCTGCGCCTGCCCGGCATACGGCGTGAGCGCCGCAAGAAGCAGCAGCGCGCGATTCATCGACGCGTGATGAAGTGGCGCACGACCGGCGGGCGATCGCCCGACTGAAAGGACGCAAGCGCGTGTTGATGAACGCGGTCGGCGTTCGTGACGCGGTCATGCTGGCGCAGATGCTCGAGCCAGCTTTCGACGGTGAACGTCTCGACGACCGTCCCCGGCTGCGCGGTATCCTCATAGACGCCCCAGTGGATCGCACCGTCGCGGCGACGAATACGGCGCATCTCCTGAATCGCGACGAAGAAGTCGGAAACCTTGTCGGTCGCGATGCGATATTCGATCGTGACGAGCACCGGACCGCTGTCATGCTCGACTTGGCCGTCGACCAGCGGGGTCGGCCAATGCGCCGAGGGTGACAGGTCGAGTGCGCTCGTGCGGTCGAACGGGAACCGCCATGCGAGGATCATGCCCGCGACCGCGAGCAGCGCCGCCGCCGCGAGCAAGGTCGAGGGCACGCCGATGCGCGACGCCACCGATCCCCACAGCGCCGATCCCGCCGCCATCGATCCCTGAAACACCAGAAGATAGATGGCGAGCGCACGCGCTTTGATCCAGCCGGGCGAGGTCGCCTGCGCGCCGCCGTTGAGCGACGCCATCATTGCGATCCACGCCAGCCCGGCGACGAACAGCGTCGCTGAAGCCGACCAGAATCCGGAGGCCAGCGACAGCGCCGCCATCGCCGAGGCGAGCAGGATCGACGCCGCCAGCGTAATCGCATTCGCGCTCATCCGCCCCCGCAGTCGCGGCATCAGAATGGCGCCGCTGATCGCGCCTAGCCCAATGAACGTCAGCAGCCCGCCATAGCCTGCCGGGCCAAGGCCCAGATCGCGCCGCGCGATAATCGGCAGCAGCGCCCACAGACCGCTGGCAAAAAGGAAGAAACCGACCGAACGGATGAGAACGACCTGCAGTTCGGGCGCGCGCATCGCATAACGCAACCCTGCGCGCATCGCACCGACCATATGTTCGGCGGGCAGATGGCGCTCGGGCGCGGCGCGGCGCCAGCGGACAAGGACGATGATCACCCCGACCACCGACAGCGCATTGACCGCAAAGACGGCGGCGGGCCCCGACGCCGCGATGATGATGCCGCCGAGCGCGGGACCGATCGCGCGCGCAATATTGACGCCGAGCGAGTTGAGCGCGACCGCCTGTTGCAGCGCTTTCGGTTGCACCAATTCGGGGACGATCGCTTGGAATGCGGGCGCCGAGAATGCGGCGCCGACGGCGATCACGGCCGTGAAGACAAGTAATACCCATGCCGTCGTGAACCCTGCCAGCGTGATCAGCGCCAGACCGGCGGCGCCGATCAGGCCGAACAATTGCGCCGCGATCAGCAGGCTCCGCCGGTCGACGATGTCGGCAAGGGCGCCGGCGGGCAGCGCGAGCGCAAACATCGGAAAGGTCGTCGCCGCCTGAACAAGCGCGACCATCAGCGGATCGGGCGACAGCGACGTCATCAGCCAGCCGGCGCCGACATCGTGCATCCAGGTGCCGACGTTCGACACGATCGTCGCGATCCACAAGGCGCGGAACATCGGGCTGGCGAGCGGCCGCTCGGCTTCGCATACAGCGGCGCTCATGCCCGGCGCTCGCGCAGGATGGCGGCGAGCATCAACCCGCCGATCAGTCCGACATGCTCAAGGAATGTGTTGCGTTCGTGAAAGCGCGCCATCGGATCGGCGACCTGCCAGAATGGATGCGCGATCAGCGTGGCAATCGCGGTGAACACGCCGAGCGCACCCGCGCCGAGCCATGCCTGGCGGCCGACGATGATCAGCAGCGAACCGCCGATCTGGACGAGGATCGTCACGGCGACGACAAGCGCTGCGGGTTCGAGCCCGAAATGCCGCGCCTCGCCAAGCGCACCGGCGAGATCGAAGAGCTTTGCAATACCGCTGGTCCAATACGGCAGCGTGAGGAGCGTCGCGGCGAGCACCGCAAAGCGCGTGTCGCCGAGCAAGCGAGTGATGGGTGCAGGCACCATCGCTCAGACCGCCCAGCAGCCGCAACCGAACGCGCCCCAGAAACTCTGGACGTCGGCAGCGGGGACATTGGCGCCGAGCGCCGCAGCATGGTCGTGGCCATGGACGTTGCAGGAGGAAGCGCAGCCACAGGCCGAAGCCATCTTCTGCGCGCCCTCGGGACGGCGATAGTGACCGCCGAAGGTCGCGACAGGCGACCAGTCGGGCATGGGTTTCGGCAGCGCGGGCGCAATGGGGCCATAGTCGCCCTCACCGTGCACGACCTTGCCGCCCAATATGGTGAGAACCGACCGAAGGTGGACGATCTCGCTTTCGGCGACGCCGAAATAGTCGCCCGACAGCAAGGCGAGATCGGCGAGCTGACCCGCCTTGATCTGCCCCTTCTTGCCGACCTCGTTCGAGAACCAGGTGTTTTTCTCGGTCCACAGGCGCAGCGCCGTCTCGCGGTCGAGGCGATTGCGGACCGGGTAGAGCGTCGTCCCGCCCAGCGTCGTTCCGGTGACCAACCACGACAGCGAGACCCACGGATTATAGCTTGCAACGCGCGTTGCGTCGGTGCCTGCACCGACGGGAATGCCGGCATCCATCATCCGCTTGATCGGCGGGGTCGCCTCGGCCGCCTTGGCGCCATAGCGTTCGATAAAATATTCGCCCTGGAACATCATGCGGTGCTGAACCGCAATCCCGCCGCCGAGCGCTGCGATCCGGTCGATGTTGCGTTCGCTGATCGTCTCGGCATGGTCGAAGAACCAGTTGAGCCCCGATAGCGGGATATCGCGGTCGACCTTCTCGAAAACATCGAGCGCGCGGCTGATCGTCTGGTCATAGGTGGCGTGGAGCCGCCAGGGCCATTTGCGCTCAGCGAGCAGCCGTACGACGGGTTCGAGATCGGCTTCCATGCTCGGCGGCATGTCGGGACGCTCGACGCGGAAATCCTCGAAATCCGCCGCCGAATAGACGAGCATCTCGCCCGCGCCATTGTGGCGATAGGTGTCGTCGCCGTCGCCCGGCTTCACTTGTGTCGACCAGCTCGCAAAATCCTTGAGCTCTTCCTTCGGCTTTTGCGTGAAGAGATTATACGCAATGCGCAGCGTCATCTCGCCGTCCTTGTGCAGCTTTTCGATGATCTGATAATCGTCGGGATAATTCTGGAACCCACCCCCGGCGTCGATCACGCTGGTGACGCCGAGCGAATTCAGTTCGCGCATGAAATGCCGCGTCGAGTTGATCTGATAATCCTCGGGCAGCTTCGGCCCCTTGGCGAGCGTCGAATAGAGGATCGTGGCATTCGGCTGCGCGAGGAGCAGCCCGGTCGGGTTCCCCGCGGCATCGCGGACGATTTCGCCGCCCGGCGGGTTCGGCGTATCCTTGGTGTAGCCGACGGCGCGCAGCGCGGCGGCATTGAGCAGCGCGCGGTCATAGAGATGCAGGATGAACACCGGCGTCTCGGGCGCAGCAGCATTGATTTCGTCCAAGGTCGGCAGGCGCTTTTCGGCAAATTGATGTTCGGTGAAACCGCCGACGACGCGCACCCAGTGCGGCGGCGGCGTGTTTTGCGCCTGTTTCTTGAGCATCGCCATCGCGTCGGCGAGGCTGGGAACGCCGTCCCAGCGCAATTCCATATTATAGTTGAGCCCGCCGCGGATGACGTGGATGTGGCTGTCGATCAGTCCCGGGATCAGGCGCCGGCCCTTGGCGTCGATGACGTCGGCATCGGGTCCGGCCGCGGCGCGCACCGCCTGTGCGCTCCCAACGCTGAGGAATTTGCCGTTGCGGATCGCCACCGCATCGGCGACCGGATTCGCCTTGTCGAGCGTGGTCACCTTGGCATTGACGATGATCAGGTCCTTGGGACTCATGGCGAAGCTTTCCGATGCGGTGAGAAGGGCAGTCGTGGCAGCGCCGGCGAGCGCTTGGCGGCGGGTGATGGGGTTCATGCGTCGCGATCCTTATGGACGGAGCGGGTGCCGAGCACCTGGCTGGCGCAATCTTCGCGGACAAAGCGGACGAGTTCCGGGCGATCGGCCAAGCGCTTGACGATCGGCACCAGCTGTTCGCCGAGAAGAATGCCTGCCAGTCCGACAAGAGCGACAATCGGCGGGGCGGGAGAACGGACCCCGAGCAGGCTGTAAACGACGCCAACCAGCAGTCCGGCGCCCAGCGATACAAGGTAGATTTTCATTGATCCGTCCTCCCGTATGCGCGGTTATGCTTTGACGAAGGCGAGCAGGTCGGGGTTGATGACGTCGTCGTTGACCGTCAGCATGCCGTGCGAAAAGCCCTCGTAAATCTTCAACGTCGCATCGGGCAGCAGTTCGGCCTGCAGCAGTGCGGCATTTTTGAACGGCACGATCTGGTCGTCGTCGCCTTGCAGGACGAGCGTCGGCACGGTCATGGCCTTGAGGTCGCTCGTCTGATCGGTTTCGGAAAAGGCCTTGATGCCGTCATAATGCGCCTTGGCGCTGCCGGTCATGCCTTGACGCCACCAATTGTCGATGACGGCATTGTCGACCTTCGCATCCGGGCGGTTGAAGCCGTAGAAGGGGCCTGCCGCGACATCGCGGAAGAAGGCGGCGCGATTGGCGGCGAGGGCAGTGCGGAAACCGTCGAACACCTCGATCGGCAGACCGCCGGGATAGGCCTCGGTCTTCAGCATGATCGGCGGCACCGAAGCGACCAGCACCGCCTTGGCCACGCGGCCCTGCGGAATGCCATGACGGGCGACATAGGCTGCGACTTCACCGCCGCCGGTCGAATGGCCGATGTGGACCGCTCCGCGCAGGTCGAGATGTTCGGCCACCGCTGCCGCGTCGGCGGCATAATGCGCCATGTCATGGCCCTCGCTAACTTGCGCCGAGCGGCCATGGCCGCGGCGGTCATGCGCGACGACGCGATAGCCATTCGCGAGGAAAAAAAGCATCTGCGCGTCCCAATCGTCCGACGACAGCGGCCAGCCGTGGTGGAAAACGATCGGCTGGGCATCCTTCGGACCCCAATCCTTGTAAAAGATTTCGACGCCGTCTGTGGTGGTGACATAGCTCATGAGATTATCCTTCGGCACGATGGAGAGTGAGAAATCGGGGGATGGCCGGACCCGGCGGATCCGGCCGAAAAGCGATTAGTGGCCACCTTCGGAGGCGCCGAACATCGACTTGGCATAGGTGATGCCCAGGCCATAAGCCCCGCCCCATTTGGCCGCGATGCCGGTGGTCAGGCCATAGGTTTCTCCTCGCGCCCAATCGCGCTGCAGTTCGAGCAGATATTGCAGCGAGGTGATCGGCTTGGCACCAGCCTGCACCATCCGCTCGACGGCGCGCTCATGGGCTTCTTCCGAAATGTCGCCGCTGGCGTCGGTGATGACATAAGTCTCGAAACCCTGTTCGATTGCCGACAGCACGGGACCGACAATGCAGACCGAGGTCCAGAGGCCGGCGAAGACGAGGCGGTCCTTGCCGATGTCGTTGACCGCATCGATTACGCCCGCATCTTCCCAGCTGTTCATGCTCGTGCGGTCGAACATCGCCTGGCCAGCGAACGCGTCGGCAATTTCGCTAAACATCGGGCCTGAAAAGCTTTTTTCAGCAACCGTCGTCAGGATCGTCGGAACATTGAAACCCGCCGCACCGTTCGAAATGAGCGCGGCGTTGTTGCGCAGCAACTCGGGCGCGATCGATTTGGTGGCGAAGGCCATCTGCGACTGGAAATCGATGAGGACGAGCGCGTGGTTGCCGGGATCCAGCAAGGCTTTTGCGGGAGTCGGGGTGGCTTTGATCGACATGGCTGAAGCTCCTGTTTTGAAAATCCAAGCCCCGATCCGTTCGGGGTAAGACAGGTTTAGGCCGGATGATTTGTGCGAAACAGACCGATAAGATTATTCGGTATGTTCGAAAAAGCTGAAAAGATTATCCTGACCGACGGTTGCGCCCGCTCGCAGGCATCCGCCCTCTCCCATTCAATCGCTGGTGAGGACCCAAAGCTTTTCGCGCAATTCGGCGTTCTGCTGTTCGAGCGCACCGATGCGATCATGGAGGGGTTTCACGCCGGCTGCGATCTCCTGTTCGGAAAAGCGGGGCGTGATATGCTGCAGACAATTCCAGTCGAAAGCATCCAGCGTCAACTGGAGAATACGTTCTGGCACGGCACGGTAGGATTCATCGGTCAAACGCTCGGTCAGTTCGCGGTTGGCATCGAGCGCGAGCTTCTGGGCCCGGCCATAGATTTTCAACCGCGCGCGGTTGCGATAGTCGACCAGGATCAGGCACACCCGGTTGTCCGCCATCACATTGCCGGTGCTGATATACTGCCGGTTGCCACGATAATCGAGAAAGGCGAGCGTCTGATCGTCGATCATCGTCAGGAAACCGGGGGGTCCACCGCGGTGCTGAACATAGGGCCAGCCCGTCTCGGAGACAGCGAGGCGCGCCATCCGCGGGGCCTTTTTTGCCGGTGAGATCGAGGTACCATCGCTTGCGGCCGACCGGTCGTTAACAGACGTAAATTGTCGGGGTGTTCCTACGCCACCGGCCATTTACCGCCGGGCATGACGAGGCGGTTAAAAGCTGATACCCGGTCTTTCACGACCATCGCCGGCCAACACCTATCCACGCCGTTTGCCGATTTGCTGCATCGACTACCGACGATAGAAAATGGGGGTAAGAACCATCAGATGATACACAGCGATCACGCTGCGGAAGCGGAGCGTGCGGGTCCCGAACTCGAAACATCTTACGCCGAATATCAGTTCGGTCCATTTCGCCTGCTGCCAACGCGGCACGTGCTGCTGCGCGATGAAACGCCGGTAACGCTGGGAGCCCGGGCCTTCGACATATTGACGCTTCTTGTCGCACGCGCCGGCGAAGTCGTCAGCAAGGCGGAGCTGGTCGCGCATACCTGGCCGAACTCTTTCGTGCATGAAGACAATCTGAAGGTGAATGTCGCGAACGTGCGTCGCAATCTCGCGGAGCATGATGGCGACGGAGACTATATCACCACCGTGTCGGGGCGCGGTTATATGTTCGTCGCCGCCGTCGAGCGCGTTGCCAACGTTGCCCCACCCCCGGCACAGGCCGGCGCAAAAGGTATTTCGCCGCCGCCAGACGTCCGCCCGCTTTACGGCCGCGAAGAGGCGCTGCTGGCGATCTTCGAAAAACTGAAGCTTCCGGGATATGTCACCCTTGCGGGGCTCGGCGGCGTCGGTAAAACCTCGCTCGCGATCACCGTTGCCCGCGCGATGTGCGGCGGACATTCCGATGGCATAGCTTTTGTCGACCTTTCGACGATCGCCGATCCTCGTTTCGTCGTGCCTGCTCTTGCCTCGGCATTGGGCGTATCGCTTGCGCTCGACGATCCTCTCGCCGGCGTGATCAACGCGCTACGACAAACGGGCAATTTGCTGATCGTCGACAATTGCGAACATGTCAGCGCCATGGCTGCGGCTGCCATCGACCGCATCGCATCCGAACTGCCGTCGGCTCGCCTCATCGCCACCAGCCGGGAACCGCTGCGAACCCGAAATGAGCAAATCCATTTTCTCACCGGCCTCGCGCACCCTTCACACGACCGGGATATCACTGCTGCCGAGGCCATGAAGTCTCCGGCGGTCCAATTGTTCGTCGCCCGTGCGAAGGCGGCGGGCACATTCGCACTCACCGACGAGAATGCTGGCAGCGTCGCATCCATTTGCGGGCGCCTGGACGGTCTCGCACTCGCGATCGAACTCGCTGCCAGCAAAGCCGCGATCTTTGCCCCGTCCGATCTCGACGCCGTGCTGGCAGACGGAATGCACCGGCTGGGCCTCGGCCCGCGCGACGCTCCGCTTCGACATCAGACGCTCGAGGCGACGCTCGATTGGAGCTATCGACTGCTTTCGGAGACGGAGGCCGTGCTCCTGCGCCTCCTCTCCGTCTTCTCCGGCCGGTTTACCGCTGACGATGCCGGAGCGCTGTTTCCGGCCGCGGGCCTCGATCCCCGTACAGCGTCCGATGCGCTGTCCCAGCTCGTCGCCAAATCGCTGGTGTCTGCCGATTACGATTCAGATACGGTTCGATACCGTTTGGCGGAAAGCACGCGGTCCTATGCCCGACAGCGGCTTGATGCAGCTCCCGAACGGGACCGCGCGAAGCGCCATTTCGCAACGCGGATGCGCAGCACGTTCGAGGCCGCAGAACGGCTATGGTCGATCGAGACGTCGCGCCAATGGCTGATGAACAATAACGGCCGTATCGATGACCTCCGTGCTGCAATCGGCTGGGCTTTCGGGCCAGGCGGCGACAGCCAGATCGGCGTCGACCTGGTGGTGGCGGCATTGCCATTATGGCAGGAAATATCTGCTTTTGCGGAAATGCTGGCGGCGATTGATTCTGCCCTCGCCGCGAGCGGCGACGTGACCGAGGATGGCGGGTTGGCGCAAGTGAAGCTGGAAAACGCGCGCGCTTGGGCCATGACGCTGTCGACTAATCTTGCCCCGGAAACCGAAGTCGCTTGGGAGAAATGCCTCCACCATGCGGGTCAGGCTGACAATGCGGACCATTGGTTGCGTGCAGTCGGCGGACAGGCGGTTTATCTCGCACATTCTGGCCGCCCGCTTCAGGCGTTGGCCGCACTGAATAGATTCGGCGCGCGGTCCGGCTTTGATTGGTCGAGCGCGCCCGACGGCGAGCGGCTGCTGGCCCACATCGAAGTCTACGCGGGCCGCTTGGGATCTGCCTCAAACAGGCTTGAGGCATTGGCCAAGGCATGGAGCGAACCGGGCGGCCGCCCAGCCCTATCGCGCTTCCAACTGGACCTGCCGGTGGCGATCCGCATGTCACTGTCGCTGCTCCTCTGGTTGACCGGAGAAAGCGAACGGGCGTCATCGACCGCCACCGACGCGGTCAGCCGGGCGGGCGACCTCGGCCATCTCGTGACCGAAGGGCACGCCATTGCTCTTGGAGCTCTTCCCGTGGCCTATCTGAGCGGCGATTTCGATACCGCATCGCGCCTGCAAACGCAGCTAGATCGGATTTGCGCCCGGGCGAACATCAGCCTCTTGCCCGGAACCAGTGGCTTTTTCGCCGGAGCGATCGAGGTCGCTCAACGTAAGACGGGCGGCCTCGCGATGATGCAGGAAAGCATCAGCACGCTGGCCAACGGGGGCTGGCTGACGCTGACAGCCTTTTACCGCTGCCTGACAGCGGAAGCGTTGATTTCGGCCGGTGAGTTGACGCAGGCCCAATCCTGTTTGCAACAGGCTCTGTCCGAACCGCGCTTGCGTCAGGAGCGCTGGTGTCATCCCGAATTGTTTCGCGTTTCGGGAATCCTTCGTGCTCATCAAGGAGATATTGGACGTAGCCGCAACCTTCTGGAAAGGGCCCAGCGGAGTGCTCGCCGGATCGGTGCGGCCGCGCTGGAGACGCGGGCCGATCATGCACTGCAAATCGTTTCGTAGGTCGCGGTGGCCAGGCAAAACGAGGGGCACAACTACCGCTGGAATTGGCTGATTTCCGACCGTCGGCTTCCAGACTGCAAACCGAAGAAAGCGGAGGGAAGCTGCTTCCAAGAAAAGTTCCAGCGCTGGCGCCGTGCGCCTTAGGCGCCGAAGCCGCCGTCAATTGTCTGCATCGAGCCGGTTATCATGGCTCCGTGGGGGCCTGCCAAATATGCGGCAAGCTCTGCAATCTCCTCGCCACGCGCATGGCGCTTGATGGCCATGAAGCTGTGCATCATCGCCGACATCGGCCCGTCCGCAGGGTTCATCTCGCTATCGGTCGGTCCAGGCTGGATGCTGTTGACGGTGATACCGCGATCGCCGAAGTCACGGGCGAGGCCGCGCACCATGCCTTGGAGTGCAGACTTGCTCATTGCGTAAGCCGCGCCGCCGGCAAAGGGCATGCGATCGGCATTCACCGACCCGATGATGATGATCCGTCCATCGTCATTCATCTGGCGCGCTGCCTCGACCGATGCGTGATAAGGAGCCCGGACGTTGATATCGATCATCCGGTCGATTGCGTCAGCCTCGAGCGTTAGCGGATCGCCCATGACAAGCGTACCGGCATTGATGACGATTACATCGAGCGCGCCTGGTCCTCGCACGGCGGATAGCACATCGGCGCGCTCGGCGCTGTCGGCACGAACAGCAGTCGCGCCCGTTTCCGCGGCGAGCGCTTCGGCGGCGTCGTGGGACCCGGCGTAAGTGAAGGTGACGCGGCCGCCGCCGGCCGCAAAGCGACGAACGATCGCAGCGCCGATCCCGCGGCTTCCGCCAAGGACAAGGATATTCTTGCCAGCAAAGTCACTCATATATGCTTCCTCGATATGGATTGGTCAGCGGCGCGGGTCGGCGGCCGCTGCGGTGTATTCCGTATCGGTCGGGCCGATGCCGTGAATGTAAAGGACCACCGGCTCGGCCCCGGTGCGCGCGAAGTGGCTGACGCCTGCTGGTTCGGTATAAAAGCTTCCCGAGCCTAGCGCCTTGGTGTCCTCGCCCGCAACCAGTCCGTAACCAAAATTCCATGTGCCCGAGACGATGGTCGCGACCCGGTCGTCCTTGTGCCGGTGCGCGGCGATCCGCGTGTTGGCAGGAACGCTGAGCATGATCGTGTAAGGCCCCTCCCGCGACGGATCGCCGGAAAGAACATGGGTGCGTATGCCCTCCACCCCGGACGTTCCGCTACCTGCGCCTGTGGCGGGAAGCTGCGCTATCTCAGCCTGCGTCAGGCGCTGCGGCTGCAAGGCCGAGGATCCGATTGCGGCGGGAGCAACGGCAAGCAGGAGAAGGAAGGCGCCCTTACCGGTCACTTGCCTTTGTCCAGAAAAGCGCGGACGAGTTTGATCGTGGCTGCGGGATTTTCTTCCATGATCCAGTGGCCGGAATCGGGTACTATGCCCTCTTCCACGTCGTCCGCAGCAGCGCGCATCACGGTTGCCATCATCGGGCCAAAGGATTTGCCGCCGCCGACGGCATAGACCGGCATCTTGAGCTTGCCGCCCTCGGCAAGGAAAGCCTGATTGTCGGCTGCATCCTGATCGAAGGCGGCGAACTGGGCGAATCCGGAATGCATGGCGCCGGGGACCGCATAGAGGCGGGCGTAATGCTCGCGCGACGCCTCGGTAAATCGTGCAGGCGTGGCTGAGAACTCGTTCCAGAAGCGATCGAGATAGATTCGTTCGCGGCCCGCGACGAGACGCTCCATGTCGGGTCCGCCGAAGCGGAAATGCCAAAGCAGCGGGGTTTTGAGTATTTCGTCCCAAGGCCCGATCCCCGGGAGCGGGGCGTCTATCAGAACGAAGCGCCGAACGAGGCTGCGATTCTGGGCTGCAAAGGCGAAGCCGACCATATTGCCGATATCGTGGGTGACGAGGTCGACCTGCTTCACCTTATAGTGATCGAGCACGGCCGACAGGTCACCGGCCTGCGTCTTCTTGTCATAGCCGCCTGGAGGCTTGGACGACAACCCGAGGCCACGAAGGTCCGGCACGATCACAAGATGATCGCGCGCCAAGTCCGCGGCCATCGGCGCCCACATGTCGCCAGTTTCGCCATATCCGTGGAGAAGGACGACGGCGGGTCCCTTACCGCCTACCCGAACATGGATGGTAACATCTCCGGCCGGTATCTCGGCTGTTCGGAAGCTACTCGGGAAAGGCTCAACCTGCGCCCTTGCCGGCGAGATCATGAAAAGGAGCGCGGCAGCAATAATGGTCAGGCGGACAGACATGGCGTTCTCCGGATATTGGCGCCGCCCCCAGGGCCATCGCCAACTGGACAACAACATGCGCCTAAGGCACTAATCGGACTAGCCGGATAAATCCGAAACGAGCCGCCGGGATTTCCGAAAGATGATGAAGCTCTCCGGAATTGCAGCCTTCCTTGCCACCGCTGAAGCGGGCTCGATCAGCGCCGCTTCGAGGCGTCTTGGACTCGCGACGTCCGTCGTCAGCGAGCGGCTCGCCGATCTGGAGAAGTCGCTCGGCACAAAGCTTATCCAGCGAACGACGCGCAAATTGTCGCTCACCGAGAGCGGGATGAGCTTCTTTCCCCGCGCGCAGCGGATCATCCGCGAAGCCGACGAGGCCGAGGCCGAACTCGCCGCGCGCAGCGGAACGCTTGCAGGTCCGCTACGGCTGTCAGCCCCGGTAAGTTTTGGAGCTCTGCATCTCGGGCCCGCGCTGTGCCGGTTCCTGCTGGAGCATCCAGAGATCGACGTTTCGTTGGAACTCGATGACCGGTTCGTCGATGTGGCGGCCGACGGCTTCGACGCAGTGCTTCGGCATGGGCCAGTCGGCGATACACGGCTGATCGCGAAGCGTCTCGCCGTCAGCCGACGGCTGCTAGTAGCTTCGCCAGCCTATCTGGAACGATACGGCCGACCTGCTTCGCTGGCCGATCTCTCCAATCATCGAGGCATTCTATACTCCAATCGCGAGAGCGACTGGCGGTTTAGAACGACGAGCGGATGGTCGGTGGTAAGGCCAACCCCGGCACTTCGCGTCAACAACGGCATGATCATGAAGGATGCGGCGCTTGCCGGAATCGGGATCGCTCTCCTTCCTACCTTCTTCGTCCACGATAGCATCGCCAGCGGCGCGCTCGTGGCGCTCGATATTCGGGTCCAGGCGGAAGGTGCGGAGTTGTTTATCGCCTATGTCCGTGATCATGGCTCGGCGGCCAAGATATTGGCGCTTGCCGCGAGTTTACGGCAGAGCTTCGGCGAGCCGCCATACTGGGATAATCCGCTGATCGCATGAGGCAAATTATGGCCGTTTGCGGTCAGGCTGCTTTTGGCTGGAAATTGAGAGAAGCGGACGCTGACCGTATGCCGGTCGGTTATGACCGAATCCACCGGTCGCGGAAGCGATCTGCGACCTTCCAACCCTTCGGAAGATCAGCGCGCCGATCAACCACGCTGCACTAGGGCTCAGAAACGGCAAGAGCACTGCTTCCACCAACGCTGGCATGTTGCCAGCAATCAGCAAGGCCAAGGCCAACGCGATCGCGAATGCAAACTGCAGCATGGTCAAATCCGAGCGCGAGAAGGCCAACCCCTGAAGGGCAAGGACGACCTGTTGCCAAGACTAGGAACACTCCGCGGGTTCGACAACGCACCGACGGCTGGCTTTTCATTTTCGAACCAGTAACCCTTTGTAAACTATACAAAGTGACTATCTCCACCTGATAGGATGTGTCATTGTATCATTGTTGATGCGCCGGTAGCGGGGGCCGATTTGTCGGCAACTCCGGGAATATCTGGTGTCCCGGTTCCACGCGCCATCAATGGACACTTTATGTTTTCGGCAGAGCACGACGTCGGGCCACGCGCGTCGCACCTGAAAGGCACAGGCGATGTCGCACGGGGGTCACAATGAGGAGCTCCACTAGCGGCAAACTGAGGACGAGGAGGACTGTTCAAAGCTAACCAAGCAACCGCAGCGATCATGAAAAAGTATAAATCAATTCTGAATTTTTTAAATTCAGAAGACTGTGAACTATTATTTTTTTAATGGCTGTTAACAATTCACTAAGACTCTTTCTTATAAAAATTGATTTGACGCCTCGAATTCCGATTCTTACACATGTACATGAAATATAGTGATTCGGTCACTTACACATATGTCGACTAACCTGACATTAGTGTAAGTATACGTATATTTCAATGAAAATAGGGGTCGCCAAATGAATCATTACGTAAAACTCCATGGAATGGAGGTTGGAGCTTTGACTCTTTCGAAGCGGAAGAAGAGAATTCTCCTGGTCGGCTTGGCGATCGTTAGCATGGCCGGCGCTGCCACATCCGCAGCGCCAGCGACGGCTCCAACCCCTCCGCTCGCGGCCGGGGCGATTTCACCTGGCGCTCGCGTGTTCTCCGAACAGGCCAGCAAGCTTGGGGCCCAAAAATGCGCCCGGCTTTATTCGGTGCTGGGCGACTTGGTCTCGCAGGGCGCCGACTATGCGGTGCGCACCGAGACGAACAAACAAGCGCCCGACGCACATGTCGTTCAGGGCACCGTCGGCATGACGTATAATCTGCCTGATCTGAAAGGAAAGGCAGCGGGGCTGGTCTTCGCCGCGCCCTCGGCGAAGGGCTGCGAGGGACATTTCGTGCGGGTCGCCCCCTTTCAAAAGCCGTGCCAGCAGGTTGTGAAGGATCTGCCGGCGGGGAGCATCTCCGCGGCCGACCTGTCGGGCGTTCCAGTCTATCAACTCGGCGGCGGACAAGGACAGGCGCTGATGATCGCGAGCGGCGCAAGCTGCGTGGTCGTTACCGTCACGCCGGGTAGCCAGACACCCTAGCCAGAAGCCGGCGTCCGCAGGCGCGGCTGTCGATCATTCCAACAAACCGCAGATTCCGGGCGTGCCTCGTCGCGCGGCGGCTCTCTGCGCCCATTTTAGCACCCGATATCATCGATCGGATCGGGCCAGAGCAGGAGAAATATCATGAGCAATTTCGAGACTGTATCGAACGGACGACGCAATGCGGAACTGGCACAAGGCTGGGTACTGGGCGCGGCAGGCATGGGCTGGACCCAGCGGCGCCGGTTGATGGCGGTGCTGCGTCGGGCACACCGTGTGCTCGGAGTAAACCGCGACCAGCTTGGACTGGGCGCCCTCGGCGGCGGCGGGATGGCCGCCGTGCTTGCGGTGGGCATGATGGCTCCGCAGGCGGCGTTCGGGCAGACCGTTATCGGTAACGGGGTGCTGACCAACACCGCCAACTGCACCAATCCCTCTGCAGGGAATCAAAGCACCGCCATCGGTTGTGGCAGCAACGTTACCGGCTCCGCCTCAACCGCAATCGGCGCCAACGCCGATGTAAATGGCGACAATGGCGTCGCGATTGGCACCGCCGCTACCGCGACGGGCAATGCTTCGATCGCCATCGGCTATGCGATGGGGGCCAGCGGCCTCAACGCCATAGGCATCGGTGTCTTTGCGAACGCAACCGGCGTCAACGCGCTCGCCGTGGGCGGAAACGCCCGCGCCATTGCGGATGGCGCATCTGCCTTTGGTGTCAACAGCACCGCCAGCGCGGCGAACGGGACTGCCATCGGTTCCACGGCCACCGCTAGCGGCGGCGCCGCAACGGCCGTCGGCGTATCGAGCCAGGCAACCAGCGCCAATGCTGTCGCTGTCGGCAGCTTGAGCCAGGCGACAGATAGTGCGGCCACCGCTGTCGGCAACGGCGCCAGGGCGACCGGCAACAGCTCGCTCGCGCTCGGAGCGCAGGCTTTAGCCATCGGCAGCGGTACCGTTGCTGTCGGGCAAGGCGCCGGCTCCGGATCCACCACCGGCAACGCCAGCTCGGTTGCGGTGGGCCTCGCATCCGGGGCGCTCGTGACCGGCGCGCAGAATACCGCCATGGGCGGCGGTATCGCCAGCGTGATGCGCGGCGCCGGCTCCGGCGTCACAGGGACACGCAACGTCGCTCTCGGGACCGGCGACGGGACCGTTGCCTATGACGCTACGCTCTCCGCCTCCGCAGGCAGCCTAGTCACCGGCAGCGACAACGTCGCGATCGGAACCAATGCCGGTATCGGCGTCGCCGCCAACGGCACCACATCGATCGGCCACAATGCCTTGGCCAGCCAGACCAACGGCACTGCGATTGGCTTTGGAGCAACCGCCACCGGCGTGAACGCCGTCTATCTGGGCGGACGCACGGGCGCCGGAACGGGTGCTCTCGCTGAGAGCGCCATCGCCATCGGGACGGACGTGACGGCAAATGTAGCCGACGCCACCGCGATCGGACGCCAAAGCGTGGCATCGGCCCAGTTCGCCGTTGCGATCGGGGTAAATTCCCGTGCGTCCGGCATAAGCTCGTCAACGCTCGGTCCCAATGCAAATGCTTCGGGTAACTTCGCACTGGCACTGGGTAATGCTGCTGTGTCCAGCGGAATTGGCTCGATCGCGATCGGGTCGGGCGCCGAAGGTACGGACATTGCCGCCGTAGCGCTCGGCAATGGCACTCGTGCGACCCTCGCGCGCTCGACGGCGCTCGGGGTGAGCGCTTTGGCGAGCGGCGCAAGCGCGCTGGCCATGGGCGACACCGCGACCGCGAGCGCCCAGAATGCGATTGCGGCCGGAACGAACGCGATCGCCAATTCGGCCGACTCGGTCGCCATCGGCACCAATACCACGGCCACCGGCGGCAAGGCTGTGGCGATCGGCGCGGGCAACGTCGCCAATGGCGACGGCGCAGTGGCGATCGGCGACCCCAGCACCGCGACGGGCGACGGCGCAGTGGCGCAGGGCAAGGACAATACTGCGACCGGCAATGGCTCGGTGGCTATGGGCAACACCAACATGGTCGGCGGGGGCGGACAGGCGATCAGCACGCCCGGCACGGCGGCGCAGGGTGCGGTTGGCATCGGCTATCAGAATACGGTGGTGGGCCAGGGCTCGGTCGCGATCGGCAGCACCAGCAGCGCGCTGGCGGCAGGCGCGGTGGCGTTCGGCGATACGGCGGTGGCCAACAATGCCGGCGACGTGGCGCTAGGCAGCGGCTCATCGACTCTCGCGGCGGTGGGAACGGCGGCCGCCACGATCAACGGCACCAACTACGCCTTTGCCGGTACCACGCCCACCAGCACGGTGAGCGTCGGTGCGGCGGGCAGCGAGCGGACCATCACCAATGTCGCGGCGGGTCGGATCAGCGGCGGCTCGACCGATGCGATCAACGGCTCGCAGCTGTTCGCGACCAACCAGGCCGTCGACAGCATCGGCGCGCAAGTGACCCAGAATACCACTGACATCACGAACCTCGACGGGCGCGTGACGACCACCGAAGGCGACATTACCAATCTCGACGGCCGGGTGACAACGGTCGAAGGCGATCTCACCAACCTCGGCAACACGATCACCAACATCAACAATGGCGCGGGGATCAAATATTTCCACGCCAACTCGGCGCTGGCGGACAGCCAGGCGCTGGGAACGGATTCGGTGGCAATCGGACCGAACGCGGTCGCCAACAACGCCGGGGACGTCGCGCTCGGTAATGGTTCGACAACCGATGTTGCTGTGGCGACCACAGGCACGACGATCGGCGGCACCAACTATGCCTTCGCAGGCACAGCGCCGACCTCGACGCTGAGTATTGGCGCGCTGGGCGCCGAACGGACGATCACCAATGTGGCAGCTGGCCGGATCGACGGCAGCTCGACCGACGCGGTGAATGGCTCGCAGTTGTTCGCGACGAACACGCAGGTGACCCAGAACACCACCGATATCGCCAATCTCGACGGGCGCGTGACGACCGTCGAAGGCAATGTTACCAATCTCGATGGTCGGGTGACGACGGTCGAGGGAGATATCGTCAATCTCGATAACCGCGTCACCACAGTCGAGGGCACCGTTACCAACCTCGGCGACGCACTCACCGAGATCGCCGGCGACACCTCGACCGTCTACACCGACGCGAACGGCGACGGCATTCGCTACGCGCGTACCAATGAAACCGGTCTCGCGGAAACCGACGCTTTCGCGCAAGGCGTAGGGTCCACCGCACTCGGCTATCAAGCCGCGGCGACTGGCGCGAATTCGGTTGCACTGGGCCGGGACAGCCAGGCCACCATCGACGGGTCGCTGGCGCTGGGATCGGGCTCGGTTGCCGATCGCGCGATTGCGCCGGTCAGCGGGACGATCCCGGCAGGCATCGGCTTCGTTCCCTATAATACCACCGATGCGACGCTGCTGGGCGCAGTCTCGGTCGGCAATGCCGCGACCAGCGAATATCGCCAGATTACGAATGTCGCCGACGGCACCCAAGCACAGGACGCCGTGACGCTGCGCCAGTTACAGGGCGCGATCTCCTCGGTCTCGGTGACACCGATCCAATATTTCCACGCCAATTCGAGCGCGGTGGACTCGCTCGCGGCAGGCTTGGAATCGATCGCGGTCGGCCCGACCACCGTGGTCAATGGCGACAATGGCATCGGCATCGGCAATGGCGCGATCGTCGACCAGACCGCGCCGGGCGGGACGGCGATCGGCCAGAACGCCCGGGTCAGCCAGGCCGACGGTATCGCCTTCGGCACCAACTCGATCGCCAACGGAATCCAGTCGATCGCGATCGGCCCCGGTGCCAATGCGAGCTTCGCGGGCAGCGTAGCGCTCGGTGCGGGCGCGACGACGAGCGTGGGATCGCGGACCGGCTATGCGGGCTATGGCCTCGCCGCGCCGCAGAATTCGGCAGGCGAGGTTTCGGTGGGCAGCGCGGGGGCGGAGCGGCAACTCACGAACGTCGCCGCGGGCTCGGCCCCGACCGATGCCGTGAACGTCAGCCAGCTCAATCAGGTCGCGCAGAATACCGCCACCAGCCTTGGCGGCGGAGCGTCCTATAATCCGACCACTGGCGCCTATACCGGGCCGACCTATAATGTCGGCGGAAACACCTATAATAATGTCGGCGACGCGCTAGCTGCCCAGAATACGGCGGTCACCAATCTCGACAATCGCGTAACCACGGTCGAGGGCAACGTCACCAATCTCGGCGACAGCGTCGCGGCGGGTCTCGGGGGCGGCTCGACCTATAACTCGACGACCGGAACGGTCACCACGAACCTCAATGTCGGCGGCAATAATTATAACAACGTCAACGACGCGCTGCAGGCGCTGAACCAGACGGCGAGCGCCGGCTGGAACATCCAGGCCAATGGCGGGCCTTCGACGAATATTGCTTCGAACGGTACGCTCAACGTGACCGCGGGCTCCAACACCGTGGTGACGCTGAGCGGCAATCAGCTCCAAGTCGGCGTTGTCGATAATCCGACTTTCGCCGGCATGGTGACCGCCAACGGCGGCCTCGCCGTCGGCGCCAACACCAGTGTCAATATGGGGGGCAATGTCGTCAAAAACGTTGCGGCGGGCGCGGTGAATGCCACCTCAACCGATGCGGTCAACGGGTCGCAGCTCTATCCGATCCAGCAGCTGGCCAATAATTCGGTGCAATACGACGCGGCCGGCAACTCCGTGACGTTCAATCCGGGTGGATCCGCCACGACGCTGCACAATGTCGCAGCCGGCGTGGCGCCGACTGATGCGGTCAATGTCCAGCAGCTGGGCGACGGGCTCGCGAGCACGCTCCAGTCGGCCAACGCCTACACCGACTCGCGGCTGGCGAACTTCGAGTTCGATCTGGGTAACGCGCGACGTGACAGCTTTGCCGGGACGGCGGGCGCGCTTGCCGCCGCGGGGCTTCCGCAAGCCTTTGAACCAGGACGCGGAATGCTCGCCTTCGGCGCGGGCACCTATCGCGGAGAATCGGCCTTCGCGCTCGGCCTGTCGCGAGTGATGGATGACGGCCGCACCGTCATCAAGGCCGGAGCGACCTATGACACGCAGCAGCGCGCCGGCGCCAATGTGGGGGTCGGGTTCCAGTTCTGATTTTCGTCCCTCATCGATCGCTCATTCCTCAAGGAGGATATTATGAAAACCAAGTTTTTTGCCGCCCTTTGTCTCTCGGGCGCCTGTTTGACGAGTCCGGCCCTGGCCCTCGAAGAGGCGCCCTCGCCCGCATCGACCGCTCCCACCTATCAGGCGACGGTCGATCCCGCAGCCTTTCGGCCGGTGGTGCTGGAGCACAAGAAGCTGGGCGTCACCACCACCCCGGCCACGATTCGGCTGATCACGCCCGGCGTCGACAAGTTCAGCATCTATCCGCTGATCGGCGCGCCGCATTTTGCTGAAGGAATTACGCGGCGATGGAATTATGTCCTGTTTTTCCCAGTCGCACCGGGAAGCACGGAAAGGGTGCGCTGCCGCATGGAAATCCGGTTCGAGCGTCCGCGCGGCCACTATAGCGTCGTGGTGTCCGAAGTCGTTTGGCAGGAGCAATCCTGCGCGGACCGGGTTGCAGCGGCAAGCTGATTGGGCAAGAGGTGGCGTCATGCGTATAATCATCTTGTTAGCCGCCTCTGTCCTTGCTTTCGCCAGCGTCACCGCTTCGGCGCAGACCTTCGGCCCGCCGATCCAGGGCCTTTGCCTCCTCTCCCGGAATGGCGCTATTGCCGCGTCGCGAGCCGGCCAGTCGATGCAGGCACAGCTCAAGCAGATGCAAGGTGCACTGTCGGGCGATCTCGCCCGGCAGCGTTCCTCGATCGATCAACAACGCCGAACGCTCGAGACGCGACAGAATTCGACGGCGCCAATCGAGTATCAGCGGCAGGTTTCCGCCCTCAATCAGCAAGCGCAGTCGATCGAACAGCAGCAAAATCTGCGATTCATTTCAGCACAAACGCGAGGACAGCAGCAGATCGACCAAGCTCTCAATGCGGCGTTGGGCCGTATGGTAACGAAAGCTAACTGCAGCGTCGTCCTCGAGCGCGATAATAGCTACGGCTGGAACAACGCGATGGATATCACGCCGGCCGTCACCCGCGAAATGGACGCTTTGCTTCAGAGTGTGGCGTTGCAATAACGAACCGGATAGATGGATTAGCGTGTGATGCGCTTGACCTACCGCCGTAAATTAACGTGATGCTCACCTCGACGGCCGATCTGATCAGACATGCAGCGAAAACTGAAAAGCAGTGAGCTTGTGAGCTTCATGCTCCTGCTGGTGGCCCTATTGGTCCTCGCGCTAAGATAATGATCGAGCTGCGCGCGCGCGCCATAGGTCGAACGATAGCATTTTCTGTCAATTTTTTGCGCGCAGGCCTCGACTTCAAACGCTTAGCCAGGCTGCCTCATGGTCCCTCCTCACACCGGTAATTGGCAACATCTTGTTAACCAATTTAATGCAAGCTCGGTTTAGGGGGCACGTTGGCGGCGCAAGCCGTGCGAATGGAGTTCTTCGCGGTGTTCGAATGCAATACGAAGCCCACATCGGTCATCGGACCGTTCGGTCGTCTGACGATCAGCGATTTGCCGTCCTTGTCCACCACTTTTTGGGTGAGCCGGCGCAAGGCCGAAGTGCTCGCCGCGATCGACGGCGGTTTGCTGACTGTCGACGAGGCCTGCGAGCGATATCGATTAAGTCTCGAGGAGATTGTTGCGTGGCGGCGCTCGATGGCCGACGCCGGCGTTGCCGGACTTCGCATTACGAAGGACCACCGCTATCGCCACCCCTTTGTAGTTTAAACCAGAAATGCCGCGCCACCCCCACCACTGGGCGCGGCATTGACGGCGCGAGGTAGTTGGTCCTCCTCGCGTCGTCCACGGCGTTCGGCGATGCTGACCGGACGTCAGCCCTCGTTTGAATAACACGTGCGCGGTTACAATGGCCGGCTAGAGACGGTCCGCTCCTAGGTGTTTGATCCCACGGTTTGATGGTGCGATCCTTTCGTTAGAATGGAAGGAAGCCATATGGGACAAGTTCGTCATGGGAGCGCCACGACCACGCACGCCGTCAGAGCAGCAATACAGCGATCGCAAGCTTCGCTCACGGCGCTGAGCCGGGAGCTGGGGATCAACCCGAAGATGGTCGCGAAGTGGCGCAAGCGCGCGACGGTCGAGGATATGAAGACCGGGCCGAAGGCCCCCCATTCTACGACACTGACCGAAGCCGAAGAGGCGGCGATCGTCGCATTTCGGCGTCACACTTTGCTGCCACTGGATGACTGCCTTTACGCATTGCAGCCTTCGATCCCACACCTGAGCCGGTCGGCGCTGCACCGATGTCTTCAGCGGCATGGCATATCTCGCTTGCCGGATATCGAGGGCGACAAGCCGAAGCGCCAGCGCTTCAAGCGCTATCCCATCGGCTTCTTCCACGTGGATATCGCCGAGGTGCAGACTGCCGAAGGCAAGCTCTATCTGTTCGTCGCCATCGACCGCACCAGCAAGTTCGCGGTCACCCAGCTGGTCGACAAGGCTGACAGGCGAAACGCGTGGGAGTTCTTGGAACACCTGCTGGAAGCCGTGCCTTACCGGATCCACACGATCCTGACTGACAATGGCATCCAGTTCGCCGATCAGCCGCGCAATCGTAACACTGCCTTCTCGCGTCAGATGCGCTTCGACATGATCTGCGAGGCAAACGACATCGAACACCGCCTCACCAAGCCGAACCACCCGTGGACCAACGGCCAGGTCGAGCGGATGAACCGCACGATCAAGGAAGCAACCGTCAAACGCTTCCACTACGATAGCCATCACCAGCTACGGGTTCACCTCGCCGACTTCATCGCCGCCTATAACTTCGCACGCCGGCTCAAGACGCTTAGCGGCCTCACGCCCCATGAATACATCGCCAAAATCTGGACTTCAGAGCCAGATCGGTTCATCGTCGACCCGATCCACCAGATGCCGAGACTAAACACCTAGCGAAGGCCGGCTATCGCGTGATTATTCCCTATCTGCGCGGATATGGTGCCACGTGGTTCGTTGGGGCCGACACGCCGCGCAACGGTCAGCAAGCCGCGTTGGCACAGGATGTGATCGCGCTGATGGATGCGCTCAGGATCCAGACCGCGACTGTGGCAGGATGCGACTGGGGTGCACGCACCGCCTGCATCGTTGCCGCGATCTGGCCCGAGCGCGTCACTGCACTGGTGTCGGTCAGCGGCTATCTCATCGGCAGCCAGCAGGCCAATATCATGCCACTGCCGCCGAAAGCCGAGCTGAGCTGGTGGTATCAATTCTATTTTGCGACCGACCGCGGCGAACGCGGTTACCAGGCCAATCGCAAGGAGTTCGCCAAACTCATCTGGCATACGGCATCGCCCGAATGGAAGTTCGATGATGCGACCTTCGACCGATCCGCACAGGCATTCGACAATCCCGACCATGTCGCGATCGTGATCCACAATTATCGCTGGCGTCTCGGCGCAGCAGCCGGCGACCCGAAATATGATGCGCTGGAGAAGCGCTTGGCCGAAAGCCCGAGCATCGGTGTGCCGACCATCACTCTCGAAGGCGACGCGAATGGCGCGCCGCACCCCGAGCCTGCCGCCTATGCCAAGAAATTCACCGGGAAATACGCCCATCGCGATATCACTGGCGGCATCGGGCATAATCTGCCGCAAGAGGCGCCCAAGGCTTTTGCCGACGCCGTGCTGCAGGCGGCCGCTCCGGTGTGACAAGCGGAACGTCGAACGCAAAGAATGTAACGTCCCTGCCTTGCAACCGAAACGCACTGGCGCGGGGCACGCAGCCGCATGTCCGGACCAGTAGGGGCCGGCACGCATCAAAAGGAAATGGGTCGATGCTACGCAAAAGACGCGGTTTTGGATTTACGGCGATCGCGGTTACCGCGGCGATCGGCGCGGTCGTCTATTGCTTCGGCGACATACCGGGCGGCTTGAACCCGACGCCCAGCCCGATCCCGAGCGCCGCCGCCGCCGAATATCCCGATCAGCCGCTCGCGGCCCTTGCCGGCAACGGACCGTGGCTCAATTCGCCGGAACTGGCGCCGCAGGCGCTGCGAGGCAAAGTCGTTCTCGTCAATTTCTGGACCTATTCGTGTATCAACTCGCTGCGGCCCCTGCCCTATATTCGCGACTGGGCCGCGAAGTACAAAGACGACGGCCTGGTCGTCATCGGCGTCCACTCCCCCGAATTCGGATTCGAGAAAGATAGGGACAAGGTCCAGCGCGCCGTGGCGGAGTTGGGCGTTACCTGGCCAGTCAAGCTCGACGGCGACTATGCGACCTGGAGGCGCTTCGGCAACGACGGCTGGCCCGGATTCTATTTCATCGATGCCAAAGGCCAGGTCCACCACCATCGTCTCGGCGAGGGCGATTATGCGGCGTCCGAGCGGCTGCTCCAGAAACTCCTCGCCGAAGCCAAGACTGCGCCGATCGAAGTGAAACTGACTGGCGACATTGGCAAGGGGATAGAGGCGGCTCCCGATTGGGACCAACTGCGCTCGCCCGAGACCTATGTCGGATACCGACAGGCCGACCGCCTCGCCGCTCCGCAACGGCTGAAGTGGGACGCTCCCCTCACCTACCGCCTTCCATCGTCCTTCCCGGCCAACCAATGGGGCTTGGGCGGAGCATGGACGGTCGGCGCCGAGTCCGCACGCGCAGACGCCGCGTCAGCGAAGATACGCTATCGGTTTCAGGCGCGTGACCTGCACATGGTCCTCGGCGCGCGCGCCGACGGAAAGCCCGCTCGCTTCCGCGTGACGCTCGATGGCCTGCCGCCGGGAACAGACCATGGCGTAGATACCGATGCAAGCGGCGTGGGCAGCGTTAACGAGGACAGGCTCTACCAGCTTGTTCGCCAGTCCGCGGCCGTCAGAGCCCGGACATTCGAGATCGAATTCCTCGACCCCGGTGCGCGCGCCTACGTCTTCACCTTTGGATAACTGTCGGTTTTGGCCCATCGCGGACAGTCCGCATCCTGCCTGGATATGCGCCGTAGCTGCCGACTAGCCGAAGCGCCGGTCACCGAATTGACGTCTCCATACTATTTCGCAGGGGAGTTTGGGTCCAAGGCATGATCTTCTGCGGAGCGATCGCTGGCGCGACCCAGGTGATCACTCCGTGGTGGGGGCGATGTTTTTGCGATTGCATCCATCGTTTAAGGGCGGTGCGAAGGAGACTTCGTGCCGCCTTTTTACCGCTCGACGCCGATCGGGCCTCGCCGATTGCGGGATTGGCGCCGCGCATGTGTCAACGATGCAGATGGTGTATCAAGGATCGTCAAGGGATCGGGGGTGCGATGGCAGCAAGCACAAGACGGTGGTGGGATCGGATTTTTTGGGCGGTAGTTGTCGTCGATGCCATCGGTGCGCTGACGTTGATTTTTGCAAGCGAAGGAAACCAGGATGCGGCCGGGCGCGGCGTGCAGTCGGGTTTGGGGATCATTCTGCTGATCATCGTCGCGGTGCTGGCCGGCCTGGGCTGGCTTTTCAAGACGCCCTTCGTGCGCGTGCCGGTGTTCATTGCGATGGCGCTGCCGGGCTTGTGGCTCGCGTCCGCCTATCTGTTGCAGTGAATGAAGCCCGGAGAATGCCGCAAAGTCGCGCGGCGCGGCAAAGCACGAATTGGGCGTAAGCGGACCCTCTGTCGCGATAGTTAACGCTGACTCGACTCATGACTAAATAGGCCTAGCGTGATGGCGCAATGACTTTCCTGCGACCCGGAAAGCCGTTGGGGCTTCCTTTGGTCATGACGGCAGAGGACAGGAGGGCTTCGTTATACGGCGAGGCCCTTCTTTGTCGCGCTGCACGCAAATCATGAGCGGGCATGGCCGTCCGCAACCCCGCCCGCCGATCAAGTCAGGCCTGGCAAAGCAGCCTGCCGTGGCGTCTTCGCATTGTCGCCGGCTCAGGCCTCGGGGGGTGATGCCAAGCGTAACGCCGAACGCGTGAGGACGGCATCTGGCCGTTGCACGAACCGCTCCGCGGATTGGCGTTAGCCTCGATGTAAAGCGGCCCAGCGAACGCCGTGGCTGATTGAACGTGGGCTGCCGCAGGCAGACCCTTTCGGCTCCTTTACCTGAGGAGTC